>JACCDO012112214.1_pt1 | contig 82616 bp, 63 predicted proteins | sample 7446101 | NCBI WGS metagenome assembly JACCDO01 (sample SAMN15323440, study PRJNA562643) | freshwater metagenome | isolation source: river surface water | place: USA:Blue River Watershed | collected 2017-08-16
ATCATTGACTGTTTCTACCTTGGTTGGTGATGTTGCAATTACAGGTACTTTGGATGTATCAACCATCAATGGCTTAAATAGTCTGAGTGTAGTTGCTCTGTCAGTAATTGGTGATGCTACAATCGGTGGCTCATTGACAGTTTCTACCTTGGTTGGTGATGTTGCAATTACAGGTACTTTGGATGTATCAACAATCAGTGGCTTAAATAGTCTAAGTGTAGTTGCTCTGTCAGTAAGTGGTGATGCTACAATCGGTGGATCATTGACAGTTTCCACATTGGTTGGTGATGTTGCAATTACAGGTACTTTGGATGTATCAACAATCAGTGGCTTAAATAGTCTAAGTGTAGTTGCTCTATCAGTCAGTGGTGATGCTACAATTGGTGGCTCATTGACGGTTTCTACCTTGGTTGGTGATGTTGCAATTACTGGTACTTTGGATGTTTCAACTATTAGTGGTGTGAATAGTCTGAGTGTAGTGTCTTTATCAGTGAGTGGTGATGCTACAATTGGTGGATCATTGTCAGTATCAACTATCAATGGTTTAAATACCTTGAGTGTAGTTGCTCTGTCAGTCAGTGGAGATGCTACAATCGGTGGCTCATTAACAGTTTCCACATTGGTTGGTGATGTAGCAATCACAGGCACTTTGGATGTTTCAACTATTAGTGGGGTAAATAGTCTGAGTGTAGTGTCTTTATCAGTGAGTGGTAATGCTACAATTGGTGGGTCATTAACAGTTTCCACATTAGTTGGTGATGTAGCAATCACTGGAACTTTGGATGTATCAACAATTGTAGGTTTGACAGCATTAAGTTTAGGATCATTGACTGTTACTGGAAATGCACATATTGATGATATTGTTGCTAACACATTCCAACTTACTACAATTTTTGCTGGGGCAACTGAAAATCGTTTCAATGTTACCACTGTGGTTGGTGCAACTTTCCATGGATCTGCCGAATTCTTAATGGCAACATCTACCACAATTTCGCAAATCAAAGCTACTGCCTCAAATATCATCTTGGTAGGTGCAGTATCAATGACACAGAACTTGAATGTCAACAACATTACAACCACAAGAACTGTAGTGGTTGGTACTACTTTGAATGTTGCAGCTATTAGTGGTTTAACATCCTTAAGTGTAAGCTCATTGACCATAACTGGAGATGCATCAATCGGTGGATCATTGTCAGTATCTACAATCAATGGTTTAAATAGTCTGAGTGTAGTTGCTCTGTCAGTAAGTGGTGATGCTACAATTGGTGGCTCATTGACAGTTTCTACCTTGGTTGGCGATGTTGCAATTACAGGTACTTTGGATGTATCAACCATCAGTGGGTTGAATAGTCTAAGTGCAGTTTCTTTATCTGTATCAGGCAATGCATACATCAATAATATTGTTGCGAGTACTTTCCAATTCAACAGTGTTTTTGCAGGCACAAATCAAGCACGATTCGAAACATCTACACAAATCGGTGGAACTTTACATGGAAGTACTAGTATTTCCATGAATACTTCTACAACACAAGCCAAGATTTCAATTACAGCATCCTCTATTGCTCTCGTTGGTGCAGTATCTTTGACAAGTAATTTAGCAGTTGACAACATTGTATCTGGTACTTTAAGTGTTGATACGATTCAAAATCAAGCTACCAACAATGTGTCGATTTCTGCAACATCCTTAGTTACAATCAGTGGTGGGATTGGCTTCCAAAACACATCTGGCTTGTTCACTACTGGCTATACAATGGTCAATGCCATCTCTGCAGGTACATTTGGTACTAAGACATTGCTCGCAACAGATTACATCGCAGTTGTAGCATGGAGTGCAACTACAGGTACAGTTCAAATGCCAGCTAATCCTTTAGATGGTGAAACCCACACAATCAAGATTTTCACAAAGAATGCTGTGTCTGGTGGTACATTAACACTTGATGCAAATGGTAAATCTTTCAATGCTGGAGCTTCTACGATTGTGATCCCTGTGACAAATGACAACAAGTCCTATCAATTTGTTTGGGTAAATGCAACTGCTACACTTGGTACACTTACTTGGATGCCAATTCTAGGGTATAAGGCATAAATAATTTTTTGCATCTGCAAAATATCCTATTCAATATCTAGCGAACAATGTAAATTGAAATTGTCAAACATTTATATTGCTTAAATCTATGGGAAAATCCAAATGGCTAGATTAGATTCTTATTTTTCAAATATCATTGCTACAGAAACAGTTACTGCACAATCCCCAATTAGTATTACATCGGGTACAATCTTGTTAGATGCACCACTTACTAGTCTTGGTGGTACAGTACAAGCTACAGTTTCTGCAACTATATTCATTGTTGGTGGTACTCAAACAACTACATCTAACACCTTAACAATGAATGCTAATTCCTTGTCGTACTTGTCCTCATATTATGAAACCTATCCAACTGGAGTAGGAACACTTACCTATCAAATTCAGTCAACTTTTACTGCAAACACCCTGAATATGTATTATGAAGATCCTTATGATGCCTATGATGTTTTGCTTGTTGATACGAATAATGGTAATCTCACTTTTGGTGTAGATGCAAAATTTCGTAGTGGTATTATTGGACTTGAACTTGATATTGTAGATGATCCACTCAACATTACAAGAACCTTTGCATCGCTTAATGGTGTGGAAATGAATCTTGAAGTACCATTATATATGTCGACATTCATAACAATGGACTCGGGTGGAGGGGTTTATACCTCACCGAACATATTGAGTAATAGTACACTAAGCATTGCTTCTTTAGGGTACATTGGTTATTCAGGGATAACCAATATCCAAGCACAATGTGCAAATACTGGGGGTGTCAACTATTCTACAAGTGCATCCTTAGTGTTATTTTCAGCTTTAACCTTTGCCACATCTACGATGTCTGCATACAAATATATATCACCCACATCTACGGTCAAAAATGCTGCTGATATCGTTGTGACTGCATCTACAACAACATCCAATATTTCGATGACTGCATCGCAAATCGAGATGAATGGAAATCTAGTTTCAAGTGCTGGGATATTTACAACGGGTCTTACAATCCTCAATTTTACTATAGGTGTAGGTCCTTTGACAATCCAATCCTCAGATTATTTAGTGATTGCAGAAATTACCGACCCTATTACTGCAGCTACGATCAATCTGCCCTCAAATCCTATAAATGGAGAAACTCATGTGATCAAAGGCTTACATTTCCCAGGTGGTGGGGGAACTGCAACAGTAAACATCGTAACAACTGCTGCGAATGCCTTTGAAGACAACAAAACTGCAAGTCCATATTCTATGGTAGTCAGCTCTACGGATGCTAATCTGAGGTCTGTAACGATGGTTTATGTAGCATCAAAGACCTCTTGGTTTGTGACATCAGGCTACAAGAACTAAATTCATTGATATAAGTATTTGAAATAAAAAGAACAAAAAATTGGATCAAGTGTTTTTTTTCGATTAACATATTTTCACAATCGCTTAACATTTTGGAGATTTCACAAAATGGCACAACTGAATACATATAGTACGAATCAAATTCAAGCAATGGGTAGTGGTAGCTTGACTTTGGTTGCAGATCAAAAGATATCATTGGTATCAAGTTTAGGGGAGATTAGTCTTACCTCTGTTGGAAATCGAGTTATCTTAACAGCGAATACGATTTCTATGATCGGTAATGGATCAATTCAAGGAAACTTAAGTGTGAGCAACACGATTATGGTGAATAAAATTGTTGGGAGTTCCTCTTTGAATATTCAAGCATCTGCAACAATTACAATTGTAGCAAGTACACTTGCTTTAAATGCAACACAATTCATTTCATTGTTAGCCCCTACGAAAATCCAATCGGGTTTACTTGCACCTACCCCAGTCTATGCATCTGGATATACGATAACACCAACATCCTATATTGTTTGTGCCACACTAAATAGTACTAATAAAACATTTTATCTACCAGCTAACCCTAATGATGGGGAAATGTATTTTACAAAAGCAATTCCTGCTGTAGGAGGTGCAAATGCCACATTGACAATCAATACAAATGGAAAAACTTATGATACAGACCCTGCAACTTCTAACATGATATTACCTACATCTGGTGGTGGTGCTGGGGGTTCTGCTTTGATTGTGTATCATAACATCACAAATTTATGGCTCATATTAACATCGTTTAGAGCTACTTTTTCGTAATTTTTCAAAAATATGTTTTACACAGACTTTTCGTTCCCTACAATTATGGTAAAAGTCTAAAAAACTTTATGAACTAAATGAAAGAGAGAAAAAATGTCGAGATTAGATTCTTATTTTACAGACAGCTTAACAGTCAATGGTCAAGTTGATCTAAATTCAACGATTGTATCAAATGTAGCTATTCCCACAGCAATTGGTGCAACAATTCAAATGACATCGGATCAGTACTTAGTGGCGGCAACACTAGGGGTTCTAAGTGCTGTGAATGTCTTGTTGCCTACGAGCCCAACAATTGGGGAAACTCATATTATAAAAGCTTTAGGTCTAAGTGGTGGGGGAACGGTTAGGGTAATTGTTTCGGGAGCTCAAAAAATTGATGGTAATGATGGGATTTCTGTCAATTCATTTGTTCAAGCAGCTCTTCTTAGTGCAACTGGTGGAACAACAAACGGTTCCATTACACTCGTATATGGTGCAACAAATCTGTGGTTGGTTGTTAGTACATTGGGGAATGTAAATTATTCTTAAAATTTGATTATCCTCTCAAATATTGATTGCACCCTTTTTCTAAAAACATTTTTGATATACTTTCTATAATTTTGTATGATTGCCTAAATTTTCAATTTCTCAAAAAACTTTTCAAACAAGGAAAACAGCATGAGCAAAGTCACAAAGCTAATAGATGAATACACAACGAAGATTTCTTCGACCATTCCAACCACACTCGATGCTTTAAAAAAGTTCTCTCAAGTGGAAAACAAGGTCTGTGTGAAATCAACAAATATTCCGATCAATTCTACCTTAGTGATTGATCAAGGTGTATCGATTACAAGTTTTACGATTGTGGGGGCATCTCTTACAATTACATCTGAACAATTTTTAGTTGCCATGACACTTGCTGATAGTGGGTTTGACAAAAATATTTATTTACCAGAAAACCCCAAAATAGGCGAAACACATATTCTCAAAGCTTATACGGTTGGTGGGTATGGCACTTCCATTTGTAATGTTTTCGCAAATACTAATAACAGTCCAAACAGATTTGATGGTGGTTATGGGAAAGGTTTTATTGCTCTTGGATTGATGGCGGGTCTTGGGAGTGTAACTGGGGGGTGTGCAGAAGTTGTATATGTTGGTAATCACACTTGGTTAGTTGTTGGCACTACGGGGAATGTAAATTTTAGGATGGAGAACCCTTAGGGATATACACTTACAAAATTAAAAACTGTATTTTGATTTGTTTATTTGAAAAACATATTGTATATTTCCGATCTAGACAATCTTTTTCAGTATTTTTTCACATACTTTTTCAAGGTACAATCTTATGGTTAAGAAAATCAAAAACCCACAAAACAAATCAAATAAACAAAATAAGCCAAGAGTGACCAAGTACCCAAGTGCTCCACCAATCCAAAATCAAACAACATTACTCTCAAAGCTACAAGGTGCATCATCTACAAAACAGGCACCAATATCTCTGATCCAAAACACTGAAAGCACACCAATTAAGCTTTTAGATTTACCAGCACCAATTTACAAGGCTCAAGCACCTGCAATCATCACAAAGCTTAATCGCCCTTTACTGACAGTAGCGATGATGGTCAAGAATGAAGAAGAGTTTCTAGAAGATGCTTTGAAGAGTGTGATCAATTTTGCAGATGAAATTGTTGTTGTGGACACAGGATCTGTGGACAAGACGATGGAGATTGCGAGATCCTTTGAAAAGGTAAAGACTTCTTATTTTGAATGGCCAAATGATTTTTCTGCTGGAAGAAATGAAACGATTAGAAGGTCAACTGGCGAATGGATTTTCATTTTAGATGCTGATGAAAGGCTTGACACAAAGCACAAGAATAGGCAAGCAATCTATGATGGGTATAAGAATATGATTGCCAACAAGCTACCAACATATCCTTATGATGCGATCCTACTGAATGTGATCAACCAAAGATTGAATGGTACAGAGATCAGCTCTCTCTTCAATATTAGAACATTCCCAAACCACCCACATCTCAAATACAAGAACAGAGTACACAATCAGTTGGTTGCCGAGCTTGAAAATGGTACAGAACAACCTTTAAACATGAAGACGAATCAAGACATCCACTTGATTCACTTAGGGTATGATGAATCCGTATATGCGAGAAAGCAAAAAACTGCTAGATCTTTGCCTTTAATTCAAGCGATGGTAAAGGATGACCCTACTAACAATGTGTATGCATTCTATCTTGGGAGAGAGTATACAATCAACCATATGTATTCAGAGGCGATTGAAATTCTTGAAAAGACATATCAAATCGTTTCTAAAGACCCAACCGCTGCAATTTTTGATGAAGTACTCAAAACACTACTCCATACTTATGAAGTACAAAACAAATTAAATCCCGAATTGATGTCTAAATTGGTTGAATATGCAAGAGATGGTGTGAAAAGATCACCGAATCAACCAGACCATTGGTTTTATTTAGCAATGTTCTCTGCTATGCTTGGGGATATGAATACAGCAGATGTAGCGATTCAAAATTGTGTAACTACTTTACATGGTTTCAAGCTAACTCATGCAATGCAATCAAATCCTTATTTGTTGACTGCACCTTGGAAGGCATATGATTTAGGAGCAACTGTGTTTTGGAATTTAGGTAAGAAAAAAGAATCTTATGAACAATTGAAAAAATCTTTCAATTCTAAACCTACAAATGGTCCGAATTGGACTTTGACACTTAGGTGTTTAGTTACACTTGCCAAAGAATTCAATGAAGATGATTGGATCACACAAGCTGCGAAAAAGGCAGCAGTTACACCTAGTGCAATTGTAGAGATTTTCTATTTCAAGATTGAAAGATTGATCCAAACCCAAAACTTAGCTGAAATCAAGGATTTACTAAATTGGGCATTGGTAAATGCACCTAGATTACATAATGAAGAGCAATTCAAAAAATTCTGTGAAATGTTTATTCCTGCCTAAATTTTCAATTAACTTGTTTTAGTGTAACACTGATTGAACAGCTTTCTATTAGTCAGACAACTTTGAATTGCTTGTGCAATATACCCAGCGAGTTTTGGGGGAACAGCATTACCGATTTGTTGATATTTACTTGTGAGATTACCCACAAAATGAAAATCTCTTGGAAAACTTTGGATCATTGCAGCTTCTTGCCAAGATAATCTCCTTGTTTCCCCCACACCAAAAGACCAAAACTCTGGGTAGATTTTTTGCATATCTGGAGAACTAGGGTGTAGTGTGATTTGCTTTGCCATTGCTGGGATTGTGAATGAAACTTGATCCCAATTTCGTTTTCGATTTCTTGACATATAGCGAGAGGAGAATGGTGCTTGGCAGATATCTGCTATGCTTGGTGTGGGTAAATCTTTAAGAGCATCTCGCATTGTAAATTTTTCATTTGTAGGCTGAGGAAACTCGAATCGCTCTAACATTTGTAAGTCTTTTCTAAAACCAACAAAGAAAATTCTCGCACGATCTTGAGCAATCCCATAGTCTTTGGCATTTGCTTGATGGACTTTGACATCATATCCTTTACTAGAAAAGTCTTCTAGTATAGCTTCTACAATTTTCCCTTGCCCCAAAGTGAGCAAACCTTTTACATTTTCTGCAACAAAGCACAAGGGTTGTTTTTCTTCCACCAAGTTCACAAAAGCCTTGTACAAGTCATTTCGAGTGTCATCGATTTTTCTAGGTCCTGCTAAGCTGAAGCCTTGACAAGGAAACCCACCAATGATGATATCTGAATAGGGAATATCTGCGAGTGGAATTAGGTTGATGTCTTTTTGTATAATTTGACTCTTTGACCAAGTTTTGTGTGTTGCACAAGCATCTTTATCGGTATCATTTGCCCAAATCACATCAAAACCTTGCTGATGGAAGCCAAGATCGAAACCCCCAGCACCTGAGAATAGAGAAACAACAGTAAAAGGTCTAGGTAAGTGCATATGAAAGTAAGCTCCTAAGTATTTATTTGTTTTTAAAGCTGTATCACAAATTTTTGCTAAATGCCAAGCGAAAAAGCCTTATTTTTTTGCATTGTGTTTTACAAATACTTTCTTATTTCCCATAATGGTGTTGGAATGAAAAGAAAAACTCAAAAGGAAATATGGAATGAATATTGTAGCTAAAAATTTACTTAGGCACACAATCGCTCAAAGCTCGATGTATTTTGAGGATCCAACCTTAGCTGAAGACGATTTTGTAGTAAGTGATAGCTTAATTCTAGCACAGCCAGATTTGTACTTACAGATGTGTCCAAAGGGTTTTCGTTATGGTATAAAAGTCAATGATACTTGGCATTCTGAAGAAATCATTTTGAAAAGATTAGAATTGAATGATGGGCGAATCGTTTCAAAAGGGAATATGAGATCGGGTGTTGCCAAGCAAGTAGCGATTCATGATGCGAATTTAGCTTTACCTAAGACTTTTGAGCAATTAGGCTCTGGGAAAAAGAAGAAAAAAAGCTCAACACCATCAAATGATGAATATGCCCTCAACAAATTCAGCTTTAATATGCTTTTGTGTTTCCCTAGCACCTTTAGGAGAGGCTGTGAATGGCGAGAACAATATCCTAATTTAACTGTTGTTTTGGGTTATGGACAATTAATCGTTCAAGAACCAACAGTTCCTTGTAGGATAGAAAAGCCTTTTTGGGTATCGGAAGATAAGGTAACACAAGGCTTATATGAACTAGTGATGGGTAAAAATCCTAGCTATTACCAAGGTATAATAGAAATTGAAGATGAGCATGGAAATCCAGATCGAAAATATGTTGGCACAGATTTAGCTAGACCTGTAGAAACGATTACATGGTATGATGCTCTTGATTTTTGCAACAAGCTAAGTGTATTTCAAGGCTTAGATCCTTGTTACACTCTTGAACAACCAAGAAAAAGTAAAGGGCATCTTACTTTCGCAAATGTACAATATGATGCAACGAAAAATGGATATCGCTTGCTATTGGATGAGGAATGGGAATATATATCTAAGGCAGCTCGCAAAGATCTCATCACAAATCTATCATATCTAGATTTGGATCTTGAAACAAAAATAATCCCAGATTGGTTTGATAAGATACGTGTAGAAAGACGCTTAAAACCATATGTTCAAGAAGCCCTAAATCGGATCGTATCAAAAACTGCGTGGACTCGATCCGATTTTGAAACAGAAAAAGGATTTGATTCGGACAAAGACCCATGTGAGCATGAATATTACCATACACAATCTCAAAGAAAAAATCCAAATGCTTGGGGTTTTTACAATTTGTTTGGTAATGTAGAAGAATGGTGTTTTGGAAATAGAAATGCAATCGGAAAGGAAATCGAACCAAACAAAGCATTTACTAGGGGATCTCAATTATTCGATAATAATTGTGCTATGTGGTATCTTGGTGTTTTACCTTCAAATCACGACCGTTCGATGTATCATGCGACAATCGGTTTTCGTATTGCTAGGAATTTTTGAACTTATCGAATTTTCATTTTCATCAAATTAATTTTCTTTTTTGGATGCTTTGTGCTAGAAACTTTCTCTACACACAAAATATGATGTATCTGCTTTGAAAAGAGGCTTTATGAAATTATATGTGCTTTGTATTACACCAAGAAATTTGATTGAGGTAGATCGTAGGGTGCTTAATCAATGTGAGATTTTTGCTGACATTGGTTGGGATGTACATTTGGTCGTTCCCAGCACAATGGATCAGACTGAAAAATATGGTAAAATCACTTTGGTTTCATTCACATTTGTGCAAGCTACTATGCAAGATTTGGCACTAGTTGATACCTTTGTTTTTGATGACACGGTGGAATCAGCTTCTCAACAAAGTATTCCCTACTCGATTCAAATCACAGAGGGTTTGTACAAAACAGAGAATGAGTTGAAAAGTAGGGAATTTCTTAAACAAAGCACATCTCACACAAATCCTACAGAGAGATACATTGTAACTCGTTTTTTTCTAGATGTGTTGAAAAAAGGACAACCTGATGCGGTTTATTGTGCAGATTATCATGGGATGATTGCTGCAAACATATACCATCGTGAATTTCAAAAACCATATGTGATTGATAGTCATGAATATTGTTTAAGTCACCAAAACTATCATGTTAAAGAACAAGCTTTTGTAAAAAAAGTGGAATCGAAATGCTTTCAGAACACTACTGCATTAGTAACAGTATCTCAAACATTTGCAGAGCTATACCAATTCGAATATGGTTTGGATAGGTTGCCTTTGGTCTATCATAACACACCAAAACCAAGTGTGAAAGATTCCAAAAAAATACAAGTTGCCAGCATTAGAAAAACTTTAGGTATAGATAACACTAAAAAAATAATTTTGTTTCATGGTGGTTTGGCAAGAGTGAAACGAAATCTAGAGATGCTATTACAAATTTCTGTTGAGCTAGCAAAAAATGATATTCACTTGCTGTTCATTGGTTATGGACCATTGGTGGAAGATATCATGAAATACAAAGCAATCAATCCTGGTGTTCATTACTTACCTACTTTAGATCAAGATTCTTTGGCTTTGGTAATCAAGCAAGTGGATGCGATCATTGTGCCCTATATTGCACTCGACATCAATCAAAAATACTGTGCCCCAAATCGTTTTTTTGATGCTTTGACACACAGAGTTTTTGTGATTGCCAATGATAGTATCGACTCAATCAAAGGGATTGTTAACCAATTCAAGGTTGGATATGTAGGAGCAATGGACAAGCATGATTCGATGTACCAAACAATTTTGAATGCCTTTGAATACAAAAAGAACCACAAAACCTATGAAAAAACAGAGCTGCTAGATGCTTGTTTTGGCTTTGATGCACAAAAACAAACGATCATAACTGTTTCTAGTCTTTTGAAATACGAAATCAAGAAACAAAAACTGAAAGACTTACATTTGTTCGACTTACTTTCTCTTGTAGAGAGCAAAATCGATCAAAATGTAGAAAACGGCTTTTTGGATGAAGCTAAAGCTCTGCTAGATCAGGCTCGGCAACATATGTCAAGCACACCCGATACAAGCAAACAACAACAAATCCTAGACCTAGCAAAAAAGATAGAGCAAAAAGAAAATTCAAATGACAATTAAGATTTGTACGATTGTGGGGGCTAGACCTCAATTTATTAAAGCTTCTGTGGTATCGAATTTGGTTCAAAAAGAATACCAAGATCGAATTACCGAAATCCTTGTACATACTGGCCAGCACTTTGATGCCAATATGTCAGATGTTTTTTTTCAAGAATTAAATATGCCTAAACCAAAGTATCATTTAGACATTCATGGGGGAACACACACTCAAATGACATCTCGAATGATGCAAGATTTAGAAAAAATCTTTTTGATAGAAAGTCCGAATCTTGTGTTAGTATATGGTGATACAAATTCTACTTTTGCTGGAGCATTAGTAGCATCTCAAATGGGTATTCCAATCGCACATATCGAAGCAGGACTTCGTTCATATAATTGGCAAATGCCTGAAGAACGAAATCGTAGGCTTGTGGATCACATGAGTGATTTATTATTTTGTCCAACTGAAAATGCACAAAACAACTTATTGAGAGAAGACATTCAAAAAGAGATATGTTTTTCGGGTGATGTCATGTTGGACTTGATTTCTCAAATAAAAATTGACTCGTCATTAGTGGATCAAATTACAAAGGGTAAAACTTTCAGTTTCATGACTTTGCATCGTGCAGAAACTTGCAGCAATCAGCAAATTTTCAATGAAATGGTTGCATGGATAAAGCAACACTCCGATACAGAAATGCTCGTTTGGGCAGTACACCCTAGAGCTAAGCAGTGTTTAAGGGATTTTGAAACCAATATTGAGGGTTTGACACTGATATCTCCTATAGGATATACTGATACTTTGGCTTTCTTGAAAAATGCCAAAAGAGTTTATACAGACAGTGGTGGTCTACAAAAGGAAGCATTTTTTGTAAACACCCCTTGCATTACAATGCGAGATGAAACAGAGTGGGTAGAAACACTATATGGAAAACAAAATCAATTATGGAAAAATGTTGAAATCTCAGTGTCAAGAGATGAAGATGTAGATAACTATTCAACAATCAACGCTAAAGCTAAATTGTTTGGAGATGGTTTTGCGAGTAAAATCATTTTAGATTCTATTTGTGATTATTTTTCAAAAGGTAGCAAGAGATGAGTGTTGTTGTTCTAGATTATGGTTGTGGCAACATTGGTTCTTTTGAAAATATGTTGATTCACATTGGTGTAGATAAAAAAGAAATTAGGTTCAATATACCAGAAAAATTGGATGAGATGTCCCATTTGATCTTACCTGGTGTGGGCAAATTTGATACTGCGATGAACAATTTGAGAAATCGAGATTTGATTGGTCGCTTGCAAGAAATCGATCAAAAAGGTATACCGATTTTAGGGGTTTGTTTAGGAATGCAGATTATGGGGCAAGCGAGTCAAGAAGGAACTTTGAAAGGATTGGGATGGTTTGATGGTAGCTGTTTTGCTTTCAATACTGTTGAGTCTAATCATAGATCTGTACACATGGGGTGGGAATATTTGAACATTCCCTCACAAACAACGAATGTTTTTGATTTAGAACACAAACAAAAATTCTATTTCATGCATTCGTATCACTATAAGACCTCAAACGATACCGAGATTTCAGCATATAGTACACACAATGAGCAGAAATTTGTTGCTGCAATATCCAAAGACAACAAAATTGGTGTGCAATTTCATCCTGAAAAAAGTCATCGCTTTGGAATGAGATTGCTGAAAAAATTTTTGAATTTGAGTGTTGATAATCTCGAAAGTTGTAGGGAGATTTGAAATATGTCAATCAAAAGACTAATACCGATTCTTCTAACAGATGGGGAATCTCTAATCAAAACAAAACAATTCAAGAATCCTAAATACATTGGAGATCCTATCAATGCGATCAAAATCTTCAATGATAAAGAAGTAGATGAATTAGCACTGATTGATATTTTGGCAACAAAAGAAAATAGATCCCCAAATTTCGATTTGATTCAGCAAATCACAAATGAGTGCTTTATGCCATTGATGTATGGTGGTGGGGTACGAACATTGTCAGATTTTGAAACCCTTTTTCGCATGGGTGTTGAAAAAGTATTAGTAAATCGTTTGTTGTTTGACAATCCAAAAGTTGTTACCCAAGCAATTGACATTTTCGGATCTCAGAGCATTGTAGCATCTTTAGATTTGAAAAAAACATTTTGGACAAAAGATCTAAAACCCTACAACTATGTAAAAGACAAATACATTGAGTTCAATAGTCTAGACTCTATTTTGAAATTCTTAGAAATTGATTTAAAAGTAGGAGAACTTTTTATCAATTTTGTGGATAAAGAAGGAACTTGGCTGGGGTTAGATTTGAATTTGATTCAGTTGATTCGGTCAAAAACAAAGCTACCTTTGATTGTATCAGGTGGAGCTAAGTCCCTTGATGACATACAACAAGTATTTTTGAACACAAATGTAGATGCAATAGGTATAGGTGCAATGTCGGTATATCAAGGTAAAGACAAAGGGGTCTTGATCAATTTCCCCAAAACTGAAAACATACTTGAGTTCTAGCTCAAAAAAGGAAAATCATGAAAAACCAACAATGTATTCGTTGTATTTACGATAGGAGAATTCCACATATCTCGTTCAATGATGATGGGGTTTGTAATTATTGTGAGCAGTATGACCAATTAGATACAACATATCCAACCAATGAAATTGGAGAACAAAAACTATCAGAAATGGTTGAACAGATCAAAAAAGATGGTAAAAACAAAAAATATGATTTGATTATTGGGGTTTCTGGGGGGTGTGATTCGTCTTATATGGTACATCTTGCTGTGAAAAAATATGGTTTAAGACCTTTAGCAGTTCATTTTGACAATACCTACAATACAAAAATTGCTGTAGAAAACATTCAAAGAGTTCTAGCAAAATTGAATGTAGATTTGTACACTCATGTTGTAGATAACAAAGAATTTTCTCGTATATCTCGATCATTTTTTCTAGCATCTGTACCTGAAATAGATACTCCTACGGATTTAGCCTTGGCTGCAACCTTGTATTCTGTTGCTGCAGAACATGGGATCAAACACATTTGGGAAGGGCATTCCTTTAGAACGGAGGGTATATCCCCACCAGGTTGGTTTTATATGGATGCACAATATGTACAAAGTGTTCATCGTCAATATGGAGATGGTAAAATCAAAAGTTTACCACAGTTGAAACTTTTCAAATGGTTGAAATGGATGCTTTGGAATGGGATCAAAAAACACAGACCTTTGTACTATATGAATTACAATAAAGAAGAGACAAAAGCTTTTTTACAAAAAGAGTATGATTGGCAATGGTATGGTGGGCATCACATGGAAAACCGAACATCTTACTTTACTAACAATTATTACCTACCCAAGAAATTCAAAATTGATTTGAGATGGTGTGAATATTCTGCTCTTGTCAGATCGAAACAGATATCTAGAGATCAAGCCTTAATTTTGATTAATGAGCCTAAGCAGTTTGATGAAAGCATTCTTGCTGAGATCAAAAAAAGGAATCAGTTTTCTGATGCAGATTGGGAAGGGATCATGTCTGCTAAACCTATGCATTACACTAATTATGAAACATACAAGCCTACTTTTGAAAAATATAGATTCTTTTTTGAAATTTTGTATAGATTAGGATATGTCACATTTTCTTTTTATCAAAAATTCTGTGTACTCAAAGAAACCAAACAAAAAGATTTTCCAATTTTTGTTGAAGAAAGCCTAGAGCATACACTAGATCAAAAAGCCTAGTGTATGTTCTAGTTTGCTTTGACAAACGAAAAAGATATTTGCTATAACAAACTGCTATCTTGCTTTATTCACACACTTTTTTTCACATTGTATTTTACAGAGAGCTTTTCATGTTAGAAAATCAAAACATATTCATTACAGGCGGTGCAGGTTTTATTGCTAGTAAATTAATTGAGCGTTTAATCGATAAAAACCAAGTTACAGTCTTTGACAATTTCCATCGAAACACAATCGTAACAAAAAAAGATTTATTAGATCATCCTAATCTAAAAATCGTACAAGGTACAGTACTTGACATCGATCAGCTAAGAGCCAATATCCAAAATCACCAATATGTTGTCCATGCTGCTGCGATTGCTGGCATTGATACTGTGATCAAATCTCCAGTACATACGATGAGAGTAAACATGATTGGAACTGCTAATGTTCTACAAGTAGCACAAGAAAAGGGAGTTTCTGGTAGATTCATTGATTTTTCTACATCCGAAGTTTTTGGATCTATGGCTTTTCGTGCGATTGAGTCTAACAATACTGTAATGGGTGCTGCAGGGGAAGCTCGTTGGACATATGCTGTCAGCAAGCTAGCGGGGGAGCACTTAACTCATGCATATTTCAAAGAATTTGGTTTACCTACTGTCACATTGAGACCTTTCAATATCTATGGTGTTGGGCAAACTGGTGAGGGAGCAATCAATAATTTCATTCGAAAGGCTCTCAAGAATGAAGATTTGGAAATATATGGAGATGGAAATCAAATTCGTGCATGGTGCTATGTAGATGATTTTGTTGATTGCCTTTCTAAATGTTTGGTCAATGAAAAAGCAATTGGTGAGAGCTTCAATGTTGGTAATGCGAGAGCTGTCATCACAATTACAGGTTTGGCACATTTGGTTTGTAGAACCTTGAACTCAAAGTCTAAAATCATATACAAACCATCCTTGTCCGCAGATATTGAACTTCGAATTCCAAGTGTGGATAAATCAAGAGATATTTTAGATTTTACTGCGAGTGTTGATTTAGAAGAAGGTATTCTAAAAACAGCAGAATGGCTTGAAAAATCTCAAGGAGTTTGAAATATGAAAATCTTTATTGGATGTCAAAACACAGCTAATTTGAGTAGTGTGTTAGCAGAAGGTTTCAGAGATTTAGGACATCAAGTTGACACATATTCATATCTAACTCAACACAATTTTTATTCCTTAGATGACTATCGATTCTTGAATTTTGGGCAATACCAAAGTCTATGGCAACAATTACTCTTACGAGGTTTTGAAAGCTTTGATATGGATGCTTTTGAAAAAACGAGTAAGGAATTAGAACAATTTGTAATGCCACATTTAGGCTATGATTTGTACATCTTTGTGAATTGTGTTTCATTATTACCATACAATTTGGATTACCCAATTCTCAAGCAGCACAACAAAAAAATTGTGTCTATCTTTAGTGGTTCTGAAATTAGGTATCCTAAGTATGCTCAAGAACTTTGGGATGAATGGGGTTTCAGTTTTCCATTGGACAAATTTGAAAATGCATATGGTGGGTATGGGCACATTTACACAAATTCGCTGAATCGTAAACGACTGAATGTATTGTTGGCTGAACTTTATGCAGATTTAGTACTAAGTGTACCTGAGCAAAGTGGTGTACAAACTAGCCCATATTTGCCATATATCCACACAATTAGTACAAAGCACATGAGATTCAAAAATAATGAGAGAGATGTCCCAAAAATTGTGCACATCCCCTCTGATAAGAATTTCAAACAGACAAGTTTGATTGAGCAAGCGATAGAAAATTTGAAAGCAAAAGGGATATTGTTTGAGTTCAATACTTATACCAAAATACCTCATACACAAGTACTTGATATTTTATCTGATGCCGATATTTTGCTAGATGAGATGAGTTTGTTTCCAGCAATTCTTTCACATGAAGCGATGGCTTGTGGTTGTGTTGTTCTTGCAGGTAATTCGGAAATGGGTTTACCTATCCCACTAAAACAGTATGGGTGTCCTGTTGTCAACATCAATCCTCAAAACTTAGAAACACAAATAGAGCGAGTAGTTGTTGATAAACATTTGAGATCTAGCTTGATTGAAAGTGGAAAAGCATACATAGACAATTATGCTCAACCAAAGCAAGCTGCAACACGTTTGCTTGAAAGTTTGACTCGCTATGAAAAAAGGGATTTTGATTATTTCCCCAGCTATGCATTTGAGCACATGATTTATGAATCAAAGGATTTCGAGTTTCCCTTATTGCAAGAATTACAAGAAAGAGTCCTATTGAAAAATGGTTATTTTTCTAAAATCGTATTGGATAAAATGTGCGAAAATAAAATTCTATCTCAAAATGCTAAAGGTCGGATTCTACAACGAGAAACGGTTGAACATGAAAAAAATACTATCCAAATAGCCAATTTTTTCAACATCAATCGAAAATATACAGAACTTGTGTTGGGTAGTACTTGCGAAATAAAAACAGTAAAAATTTCTCAGCCATCCATTGATGAGCAAGAAAAACAAGCAGTACTCAAAGTCCTAGATTCGCTTTGGCTGGCACAAGGAAAAGAAACTGAAAATTTTGAAAAAGAATTTGCTACATTTCATGGGGCAAAGTATGGCATTGCAGTTTCTTCTTGCACAACTGGTTTAGAATTAGTTTTGAGAGCAATCGGCATAGGTGTAGGAGATGAGATTATTGTGCCTTGCTTTTCATGGGTAGCAACAGCAAGTTCTGTAGCTCTTGTTGGTGCAACTCCTATTTTTGTAGATGTTGCCAAAGAAACCTACAATACAACTGTTGAGCAAATACTTAAAAAAATAACGAACAAAACAAAAGCAGTTATCCCAGTGCATTTATTTGGTAGGTGTATTGACATCAAGGCGTTGAGAGATGCTTTACCTAGTGGAATTCGAATTATCGAAGATGCAGCTTGTGCTGCTAGTTCAAAATACAATGGTTATTTCCCAAGTACACATAGCGATTGTGCAGTATTCTCTTTCCATCCTAGAAAAACAATTACAACATGCGAGGGTGGAATGCTTTTAACCAATGATACAGAACTCTCTAATAGTTTGAAAAAATTACGAAATCATGGGCAATCTGGTACAAGCTTAGATGATGGCAATGCTTTCAAATACATTTCCGATGTGGACTGCTTAGCACACAATTACAGAATGACTGATATTCAAGCGAGTATTGGTAGAGTGCAATTGAGTAAACTGAAAGATTTTGTATCCGAACGAAATGCTCTTGTAGAACTTTATATGAAAGGCTTAATGGAAATTTCTTGGTTAGCATTGCCAAGTGTAGATGAGTCCAAAGCAAATTTGAATTCTTGGCAAGCATTTGTTGTCTGTGTAAAAGCTGATGTCAAATTCGATTGCCAAAAGGTAGGTCAAACAAATCGAAATCGAGTGATTGAGCATTTGGTGGAACATGGCATAGAAACTAGACCTGGAACACAATTCATTCCAATGCTTGAGTATTATAGGAAATCATACTTTGAATCTCAAGAAATCGATAAATTATTCCCAAATGGTAGTTTGGTGTTCAATCAAAGTATTGCAATGCCTTTATACAATGGTCTACCAAAAGAAAGTGTGAAATATGTGATCAATATCCTAAAGCGATTGCAACTAAGTTATCCTTAGGTTGAGATTTTTTGGAAAGGGAAAGTTTTTTTGAAAGGGTGGCTTATTTGGGATTGGGGTTTTATTTGGAAAGGTAGGATTTATTTGGAAAGGTAGGATTTATTTGGAAAGGCTGCTTGCTTGGGATTTTTTGTTTCTAAGAAATATGGTTTTGTTTGGCAGAGCTTTTAGGTTGATGTATATTAGGGGATGATTGAATATGAAAGGCTATTAATATGTCGGACAACTTGAAAAAAAAGCTATTAGCACTAAAATGTACAAAACCAAAGACAAAGAAAATAGAAGAATTTCAGGGAGATAAGCTATTTCTCTACGAAAATGATTTCTTGGCGATAGGTAGCAACGATGCAGTAATAAGTGGCATGAGATATGACCAAGATGTGAAAAAAGAAGAATTTAAGAAATACCCAAACCTAGTTTTTACTGAAAAAATCGGATCTAGAATTCCAGAGTTCAACATGATTTTCTGCCAAAAAGGTTCTTTTGTGATGGGTAAGGAGGCTTTATTGGGAAAAAACAAAAGTTTGCTTGAAAGGGAAGTGACACTCACAAAATCCTTTTTACTTGGCGAAACCAAAGTAAGTCAAGGATTGTTCGAATCCATAATGAAAGACTTGGGGGAGGGTATTGTTAATGATTGGAATGCTTTCAAAAAATATGCAGAGAGTGGGGATCTTGGTAAGGACAAGCCAATGTTTTCACTCACTTGGTTTGAAGCTTTGTTGTTTTGTAATGCACTAAGCGAAAGGAAAGGCTTGCAACCTTGCTACAATCTGACACCTGAGATATTTCAGATTGACCCTAGCAATAATGAAGATTACGATGCTTTTGGTCCATACATGAATTATGGATATCGAGAAATAAAATCATATAAAGTAACAAAAATTGAAAATGCGAATGGGTATCGCTTGCCTACTGAGGCTGAATGGGAATATGCAGCTCTAGCAAATTCTGAAAGTATGTTGTATCCTGAAAATATTTTAGACTATATTGCACATTCTTCCCAAAAATGGATAGATGAGGATGACATGGAAGAAGAATCAATATCAATGGCAAATAACAAAGAAACAACAAAGCCAAACCCTTGGGGCTTTTATGATCTACTAGGCAATACCTATGAGTTTTGTGAAGATGATTGCAATTTTTATGAAACAGATTTTATAGGTGGAAGAGAAGATGAGCTTAAAGCTTTGTTGAAAACAAGGAATGTTGATCCTTGCTCATGGTCTGAATATCCCTATTACATAGATGCAGATGGTAAAAGAAAATTCACTAAAAAAAGAGTTCGTGGACTAAGCTATGACAACATAGATGAGGATGCAATCATTACTATTCAATACCATAGAGTTCCCCCACATAGAAATCAAATAGGTTTTGAAAAATATGTAGGCATTCGTTTGGCGAGAACAATTTTGTAGTACACTGTTGAGTATTCAAATTCTTTCTCTTTGATTTTATCTTTGTGATTCCCAAAAAACTTTATTAAGATATTTGTAAATCGGAAAAAGGATATTAAAGATGCTTGAGAATCTAAGAAGAAAATCGTTAGTTAAGACCTATATTGACCCAATATATGCTACAAAGTTTGAGCATGGTCATGTAATTTATGGAATCATATCTAGGTTTGGTAAGCACACACAGAGATTCTCTAAGAAAAAAACTGAAGCAAGTTTTCCAAGTACTTTTGATGTGCTTTTTCCATCTTTTGTATATACTTATATGAAATCTAAATTTAGAATGATTTATTGTCCAAAAGGCACATTTACCATGGGTCATAATGATATATGGAATAACAAACCAAGACTTGAAACAATAGAAAGGCCTTTTTTACTAGGAGAAACAGAGATAACCCAAGAGCTATATACAAAAGTGATGGGTACAAATCCGAGTCTATATCAAAAAAGCTCTCAAAATCCAGTAGAGAAGGTGTCATGGGAAGATGCGATCTTGTTCTGTAATGAATTAAGTAAATTACATGGCTTAGACGAATGCTATACTAAAACATCAAATGTACAATATGATTGGGGTTGTGATTTTTCTAAAAATGGCTATAGGCTACCAAGAGAAAAAGAGTGGGAATATGCTGCTAAGGCGGGTACTCAAAACAAATGGGCAGGTACTGATAACATAGCAGAACTAGATAAATATGCTTGGTTTGGTGGGAATGAATATACAGGATCCACCCATGAAGTGAAATCAAAAAGACCAAATGAATGGGGATTTTATGACATGAGTGGGAATGTATGGGAATGGTGCTGGGATAAGTATGATCTAGAGGATCCAGATGATCCAAGTGCTTCAGCCGAATCCGATCGTGTTTTTCGTGGTGGTAGTTGGCTCTGCTACGATACCTCACTTTTGTGTTCTGCCTTTCGTCGTGGCAATTCACCCGACGATTGTGATCGTAGTCTCGGCTTTCGTGTTTGCAGATCTATTGTCAACTGAGTTTTTATCTTTTTATCTTTGTGATTCCCAAAAAACTTTACTAATATCGAAACAAATGAAAATTCAGATAAAAAGGTTTAGTAGAAAATGCTTCAAAACTTTCGTAGAAAATCCTTAGTTCGTATGTATCAAGATTCGAGTAAGGGTATCAATTTTGAAAAAGGTCATGCAAGGATTGGGGATTTATTCTGTTTAGACTGGCATCAACAAAGACTAGCGAAAAACGGATTGGAACACAATTTTCCAAGCACTCTTGAGGATGTATCTAAAAAATTCTGTTTGTTTAGTAATGAATATAAGGGATTCGAATTGAACATGATTTTGTGTCCTCAGGGTAGTTTTGTGATGGGTCATAAAGATATACAATTCAATCAACCAAAGATTGAGAGAATAAACAAAGCATTTTTGCTTGGAGAAACAGAAATTACACAAGGTTTGTATAAGCAAATAATGGGTGAAATTCCTCGTGAAGAAGATAGATTGAATCCTCGAAATCCGATTAGATTGGTATCTTGGTTTTCGGCAATTTTATTTTGTAATCGTTTAAGTCTTTTACAAAATCTGACTCCTTGTTATACGGTAGATAAGATAAGCTATATCCATCCCTACACGAAAAAAGAAGAAGATCGTATTTTCTCAGCTATAATATCTTGGGATGAGAATGCAGATGGGTATCGTTTACCAACAGAAAAAGAGTGGGAATATGCAGCAAATGCAAATACTGGTTTTCAATGGGCTGGTACTGATGTCGAAGAAGATCTAGGTGATTATGCTCTATATCGTCATGGGATGCTTGGAGACAATGAAGAATCTACCAACAATGTTCAAGTGGTCAAAAAGATGAAGCCAAATGCTTGGGGTTTTTACGACATGAGTGGCAATGTGTCAGAATGGTGTTGGAATAAATTCAATCCTATGGACATGAAGCCTGATGCCAATCGTGTTACTCGTGGTGGTAGTGGAGTAGATGATGCGAGTGAAACAACGATTAGTTATCGAGCTGGTAATCATCCTAGTGACATTAACAAATCCTTGGGTTTTCGTGTTTGCAGATCTATTGTCAACTGATTTTTTATCTTTTTGTCTTTGGTATTCTCAAAAAACTTTATTAAGATATTTGTAAATTGAAATAAGGATAGCAAAGATGCTTGAGAATCTAAGAAAAAAATCGTTAGTTAAGACCTACATAGATCCAACACACCTAGTTCATTTCGAACAAGGTCATGCAATTTATCTAGATTCATTTAGTATTGCACAACACAAGCAAATATTATCTAAGAAAAAAATAGACAAAGCATTTTCAAGTACATTTGATCCCTTAGATAAAGGCTTTTGGGTAATTTCTAATACCTTAGAAGATGTGAAATTCAATATGATTTATTGCCCAAGTGGAACATTTACCATGGGACATATAGATCAAGCAGACAACCCACCAAGAGAAGAAAAGATTGAAAGACTATTTTTACTAGGAGAAACAGAGATTACTCAAGAGCTATATGAAAAAGTGATGGGAAAGAATCCTAGTGAGTTCAAAAACAGATCTCAAAACCCAGTAGAGATGGTATCATGGGAAGATGCGATAAAATTTTGTAATGAACTGAGTAGGCTACAAGGCTTAGAATTGTGTTATACTGAAAATGAAGAGAGTCTAGATTATGGTTGGGATTGTGACTTTAACAAGAATGGCTATAGATTACCAGAAGAAAAAGAGTGGGAATATGCTGCTAAGGCTGGTACTCAAAACCTATGGGCAGGTACGAATGATAAGGATAAGCTAGGAGAATATGCTTGGTTTGATGGTAATTCAAAAATCGGTCGTATATACCAAACCCATCCAGTGAAATCGAAATTACCAAATGAATGGGGGTTTTATGACATGAGTGGGAATGTGAGAGAATGGTGCTGGGATAAGTATAATCCTAAGAGTGAAGATTCTTCAGCCGATCGTGTTCGTCGTGGCGGTTGTTGGGGCTCCAACGCCAACTCCTTGGATTTGCGTTCTGCCTATTGCTACGGCAGCTCGCCCAACAATCTCTACAATGGCATCGGTTTTCGTGTTTGCAGATCAATCATCAACTGAGCGACTGAACCCCTTGACCACTGACAACAAAAAGAGTGCTGTATTTCTGCAAGAAGTGCTTAGAAATCAGCTAACTCTTTTTTTCATCTTGCATATTTGTCAAGTGGAAATCTCGATATTTTCGAACTTTTAGATCTAAATCGAATCCCTTAAAAAGCTAAACCCTTTCGTATAAAGAATCTGCTTTTATACGAGATGCCCCTTGTGTATAAAAAACCCTTTCGTATAAATATGCTTTTTTAGGCTAAAAACAAGGTTTTTGCCATATCTACCTTTCGTATAAAAATATAATGCTTTTTTATACGAAACGGTTTACCCTTGTTTTTTACTAAAAAGAGCTGCCTTTTAAAAGTTAAAGTATCAGTGTTTTCAGTGTTTTTTCCACTTGACACTTATTTTTTATACGAAAGGGTATCGAACATTCTTTTTTCTTCTTTATCTTTGGTATTCTCTAAAAACTTTATTAAGATGGTTGTAAATTGAAACAAGGATAGTAAAGATGCTTGAAAACCTAAGAAGAAAATCGTTAGTTAAGACCTACATAGATCCAACACATCTAGTTCGTTTCGAACAAGGTCATGCAGTTTATCTAGATTCATTTAGTATTGCACAACACAAGCAAAAATTGTCTACGAAGAAAGTAGACAAACCATTTCCAAGCATATTTGACGGAATATCTAAGGAACTTAGATTGATTGCTAATACTTTAGGAGATGTGCAATTCAATATGATTTATTGTCCAAAAGATACATTTACGATGGGTCATAAAGATCAAGCAGGCAACCCACCAAGAGAAGAAACAATAGGCAGACCCTTTTTACTTGGCGAGACAGAAGTGACTCAAGAATTGTTTCAAGCAGTCATGAACTTCAATCCTAGTGCGTTTCAAGGACAAAAATATCCTAACTCAAATCAAAGACCAGTGGAATGCGTAACATGGTATGATGCAGTGATGTTTTGCAATAAGCTAAGTTTGAAACTAGGAAACAAACCATATTACAATATTTCAAATGTAAATTATGCAAACGAAAAAGAAAAAGAACTATCAAACATACAATCCACAGATGTAACAATCAATCCAAATTCAAATGGATATAGACTACCAGAAGAAAAAGAGTGGGAATATGCTGCTAAGGCCGGTACTCAAAACCGATGGGCAGGTACTAATAATAAGAATAAGCTAAAAGAATATGCTTGGTTTACAGGGGGTTATTGGGATGGATCAACACATCCAGTGGCAACCAAATTACCAAATGAATGGGGGTTTTATGACATGAGTGGAAATGTATGGGAATGGTGCTGGGATATTAAAAATCCAAACATTGATGCCAATCGTGTTATTCGTGGCGGTAGTTGGAGCTGCATCGCTTCGGATTTGAGTTCTGCTACTCGCTACGGCCCCTCGCCCGGCCGTCGCAACTACAACCTCGGCTTCCGTGTTTGCAGATCAATCGTCAACTGAGCTACTGACCCCTTGACCACTGACAATAAAAAAAGAGTGCTGTGTTTCTGCACAAAGTGCTTAGAAATCAGCTATCTCTTTTTTAGCTTCTTTATCTTTGGTATTCTCTAAAAACTTTATTAAGATGGTTGTAAATCGAAATAAGGATAGTAAAGATGCTTGAAAACCTAAGAAGAAAATCGTTAGTTAAGACCTACAATGACCCAATATATCAAGTACATTTTGAGCAAGGCTTAGCTAGATACAGAAATCATGTAGAAATAGATGTATGTAATCAAAGACTATCTAAAGAATTACAAGAAAGCTTATTTCAAAAAGCAATAGGCATGATTTCTAAGGAAACTTTCAGCTTTTTCAAATTAACTATGATTTGCTGCCCTAGTGGTAGCTTTATGATGGGTAACAAAAATAGAAAATATGATTACGAAGAAAAACACATAGACAAGTCCTTTATGCTTAGTGATGCAGAGATTAGTCAAGAGCTATACGAAAAAGTGATGGGCAACAACCCATCAAAACATTTCCAACATCCCAAAAACCCAGTAGTGTATGTATCATGGCTTGATGCGATCGCTTTCTGCAATGAACTCAGTGAATTACAAGGCTTGGAGAAATGCTATACCCCAAATAACCACAATTTTGCAGATTATGGTTGGGATTGTGATTCTTCTAAAAATGGGTATAGACTCCCTACAGAAATGGAATGGGAATATGCAGCTAAAGCAGGTACAGAGAATCAATATGCAGGTACGGATGATGCGAACCAACTAGGAGAATATGCTTGGTTTAGTGAAAATTCAAATAGCCAAATCCACCCAATAAAAACAAAAAAACCAAATGAATGGGGATTTTACGACATGAGTGGAAATGTATCGGAATGGTGTTGGGATCGGTTTTATGATACATATACACATATGCAAAAAGGTCGTGTAACTCGCAGTAGTAAATTTAATTCTAGACTGAGTCTGCTAGATATATCAATAAAATGGGGTAATGATCCTACTACTATTGCTTCTAATTTAGGTTTCCGTATTGCAAGGACAATAACAAAATAAAATCCCAAGCTAATCTCCACCCTACCAAAAAGCCAAATGAATGGGGATTTTACGACATGAATGGAAATGTAAACGAATGGTGCTGGGATAAGTATGGTACAGGTAATACTGCTTCAGCCTATCGTGTTAGTTGTGGTGGTAGTTGGGCAGTCAGTACTAGTAGTAGTATGATTAGTACTCGCTTTAGCTTTTCACCTAACTTTCGATATAACCGACTCGGCTTTCGTGTTTGCAGATCATTTGTCATCTGAGTTTTCTTTTCTTTTTTATCCTTGGTGTTCTTGAAAAGTTTTATTAGAATCTATGTAAATCAGAAAAAGAAGGGAAGAATATGCTTGAGGGTCTAAGAAGAAAATCCTTATCCAAAACCTACAATGATCCCACACATCAAGTGCGTTTTGAACTCGGATATGCTAGGTACGAAAAGCAATTGAGTGTTGAACAGTACAAACAAAGGCTTTTTAAGAAAAATGTTCTTGAATCTTTCCCTAACCCTTTCACTCAAGTTTCTAAAGATTTCAGACTAATCCCTTTCCACTTAGATAAGGTTGATTTCAATATGATACTTTGCCCAAGCGGTGGCTTTACGATGGGACTTGACAGTCAACACGATAACAAACCAAGACAAGAAACGATTAATAGACCATTTTTATTAGGAGAGACAGAAATCACTCAAGAACTGTACGAAAAAGTGATGAACACTAATCCTAGTAATTTCAAAAGTTTCCAAAATCCAGTAGAGCAAGTATCATGGGAAGATGCGATAAAATTCTGTAATGAACTAAGCCAATTACAAGACTTAGATCTTTGCTATACTAAAAATTCAAGCAAAGAATTTGATTGGTTGTGTGATTTTGATAAAAATGGGTATCGACTACCAACAGAAAAAGAATGGGAATATGCTGCTAAAGCTGGTATCCAAAACCAATGGTCTGGTACTAACAATTCAAACAAAGTAAAAGACTATGCTTGGTATAATCAAAAATTGGTAAACCAAACATACCCAGTGAAAACAAAAAAGCCAAATGAATGGGGCTTTTACGACATGAGTGGGAATGTATTTGAATGGTGTTGGGATAAATATGATCTTAAGGATCCAAAACTTGATGCATATCATGTCAATCGTGGTGGTAGTTGGAATCTTGATGCCTCATCTGTGTGTTCTGCCTATCGTCGTAGGAACATTGCTAACTTTCGCCAAAACGATCTCGGCTTTCGTGTTTGTAGATCGATTGTCAACTGAATTTCTATTTTTTTATCTTTGGTATGCTCTAAAAACTTTATTAAGATGAATGTAAATTGAAAAGAGAGAGAAGAAATATGCTTGAGAATCTAAGAAGAAAATCATTATCCAAAGCTTACCATGACCTTAGCTATCAAATCAGCTTTGAACAAGGTCTTGCAAGGTTTGAAAATATCCTAAGCCTAGAAAATCAAAAGCAAAGACTTTCTACTGAATCCACACAACATTCTTTTCCCCATACTCTATTAGGTGCATCGAACAAACTTAGGTTGTTTCAATTCAGCTACCAACCAAAGCGTTTGGAATGGCTTTATGATGAGCCAGAACCTGCTATTGAATTTAATATGATTTATTGCCCAATGGGTAGCTTCACAATGGGTCATGTAGGTCAAAAAGACAACCTACCTAGAACAGAAACCATAAATAGACCATTTTTATTAGGGGAAACAGAAGTCACACAAGAGTTGTATGAAAAGATAATGGGAAAAAATCCTAGTTATTACAAAGACCTTCAACATCCCATAGAAAAAGTTGAATGGTTACAAGCAATCGGTTTCTGCAATCGGTTAAGTCAATTACAAGGCTTAGATCTTTGTTATGTCAAAAATCCAAAAAGTCTAGATTATGGTTGGGATTTTGACCCTTCTAAAAATGGATACAGACTCCCTACAGAAATGGAATGGGAATATGCAGCAAAAGCAGGTACTGAGAATCAATATGCAGGTACAGATGATGTGAAGCAACTAGACAATTATGCTGTACGAAAATCCAACAAATCTCACCCCACAAAAACTAAGACTGCAAACGAATGGGGTTTTTATGACATGACTGGAAATGTTGGGGAGTGGTGTTGGGAAAAATACTATGTTCCTAATTTAAATCCCGATGCTTCTCGTGTTTATAGGGGTGGTTCTTTTTTGGATGAAGGTCTAAGTTTGGCAAAAAGACATGCAGAAAGCTTTGATAAACCAAATGCTCGTGCTTATCCTTATGTGGGTTTTCGTCTTTGTAAATCAGTGATTCTTTGAAAATCATCTTTGGCATTCTCAAAAAACTTTACTAAGATCAATGCAAACAAAATAGAGAGAAGAAATATGCTCGAAAACCTAAGAAAAAAGTCCTTAGTCCACAGTTATTCTAATAGGCAAGGAAATGTGTCTTTCGAACTAGGTTGTGCAACTTACAAGGATTTCCTAAGTATACCACATTGCCAAAGATTTGAACTCAAAAGACCGAAAAAAGCATCCTTTCCACGAATTGTCAAAAATCTTACTCAAATATTAAAAGTAGAATGTGCTCTTGGTGCTTATAAGTTCAATATGTTGTATTGTCCGATTGGTAGCTTTACTATGGGTCATGTTGAACAAAAAGACAATCTACCTAGAATAGAAACCATAAAAAGACCTTTTTTACTTGGAGAAACAGAAGTCACACACAAATTGTATGGTATGGTAAAAGAGATCATTACGGAGTTGATAAACATGGGTGATTACTCTGGGGAGTATTTAGGTAGGAGATATGATAGTCCCATTGGATCAGATCTGCACCCACTCGACATGATTTCTTGGTTTGAGGCAATCAAGTTCTGTAATGGTTTAAGCTTTCTACACAACCTAGATCCTTGTTACACCAAAAAAGAAGATAAAAATTCAATAACATACTTTTGTGATTTTGATAAAAATGGTTATAGACTCCCAACAGAAATGGAATGGGAATATGCAGCTAAAGCCGGTACAGAAAATCGATGGTCGGGTACTGATGATTTCAGTAAACTGAAAGAATATGCTTGGTTTGGAGAAGATGAGGATAATGGGTCAACACATCTCGTGAAAACTAAAAATCAGAACGAATGGGGTTTTTATGACATGACTGGGAATGTATTTGAATGGTGTTGGGATAAATATAAAGAAAAAGACTATTGGCTTGATTATAGGGTCATTCGTGGTGGTAGTTGGTTGTCTAGTGATTCTGAATCTAGGTGTAGTTTGAGGAAAAGTTCTAATCCTGCAACAAGTGAAAATCAAATAGGTTTTCGTCTTGCAAGGACAATCACAAAATAAAATCCCAAGTTAATCTCCACCTTACCGAAAAAGCCAAGCCTACCCTACCAAATAAAATCCCAAGCTAATCTCTACCTTACCGAAAAAGCCAAGCTTTACCAAAAAAGCCAAGACAGAGCCTATCTTTTTTACTGTTGATATTTTTTGTAACTTAGTGTGGATTTATTTGCAAGGTAATCTGTCTTAAGCTATTTTGAATTCTAGCTTGACACAACAGTACAAAGGAAGCACACAAATGTCAAAATATGCCTTTCAATATGAGATGAAATCTGAATATTATCTCCCAGAAGTGTTAGATGCATTTCAAAATTTCATTGAGAATATTGCAACACAAATCCCTTTTATGGAAAGCATCAAGCAAGACCCAATCGAAGAACGAAACTTTTTATATTATCGTTCTATTGGATTAGTAGAGCAAGCAATCGGATATCGTAAAAAGGTTGCCTATTATAGTTATGTCAGTGTTTTGCAGCTGATCTTGATCCGTTATTTCCAATTCAAAAAAATGTCTATCGCTCGTATGCAAGAATCACAAATCTTTGCAAGTAAAAACCTAGTGATAGATACCTTTCAAAACATTTTTGGAATGGAGATAATTGTTCAAGATGCTGAATTAGAAAGTCTAGACACACTTGTCAAAAGCATAGCCATACCAGACTCATCACAACCAAGATCTAAGCACCAAGTACCAAGTGTGGTAAATGGCAATTCGTATTCTGCTAAGCATATTTGGAATGCTTTTGCGATCAATTCTGGTATTATTGTGAGTTATGAAATCAACACACACCCACACATGGAAGAAATTCTTCGGTCTTTTTTGAAAGTGGTAGAGCATTTTGATCAAAAAAAGAAAGACACTAAGTAAAAACAAAAAAATTATGTTTGAACAAGGGCTTGTATTGTATTATTTTTTAGAAAAAAGGAGATGAAAATGGAAAATAATGCAAATTTAGATTCAAAAAAAATTGTGATGACTTGCCTAGGTGTGATGAGTTTAGCTTTAGTAGTTAGAGGGATCGGTTATTATGCGAAAAAATCGAATGCTAAAGTATCAAAAACAGATGTTACACAGCCTGATTATAGTTCAAATGTCAAAAAAGGTCTCACAGATAGTGAACCTATTGGTACACCAAAACCAGTACGCTTATTTGTCACAAAAGATGCTGTGCAAATACCTCTCCAAATGATTGAATGTCCAAAAGGTTCTTATTTTTTTGAAACTTTTGCACCTATAGGTTTGCCACAATACAAAAAAGAATCAAAATCGGTATCTATTACCAAACCTTTCCTTTTGTCTGCTTGTGAAATTACTCAAGGTTTCTACCAATCGATCAAAGGTGTTGACCCTAGTAGATCTTCAAAAAACTCGAATGCACCTGTAGACAGTCTTTCTTGGTTTGATGCGTTAGATTTTTGTAATCAGTTGAGCATATTATCTAATTTACAACCTTGTTACAAGATTACAAATATTCGTATGCAAGACACCGAACGAGATGGATCTAAAGCTGTTCCTTTCATTGCCGATGCGGTTGTAGAATGGGATTCGCAAGCAAATGGGTTCAGATTGCCAACAGAAGAAGAATGGCAATATGCTGCGATTGCAAATTCAAATACCACATACATAGGGTCTAATTCAGCTGATGAATCTTGTTGGTATCAAAAAAATTCATCAGATCAATCTCAAACAGTAGGTACAAAAAAAGCCAATGCTTGGGGTTTCTATGATATGGGTGGGAATGTTGCAGAATTCTGTTGGGTTTCAACAAATGAGCAAAATATAAACAAAATCAAAGGGGCTGGTGTTTCTAAAGGTGGCTCTTTTACATCAGTTCTAGAAAATCTATTTGCAACACCTAGTTTCAGAAATGTAGCAAGTAGACTATCTAATATAGGATTTAGGGTAGCAAAAAATGTCTAAAGGCTGGGTTTTTACAGAATAACGATAAAAAATAAACAAAATATGTTTGAAAAAATTTTACCCATTTTTTAAACTACGATCAAATCCTCGATGGCAAACATGATTACGAAAGGTTGGGAATATGGCAAAGTTTTACGAATATCCTTCAAAAAAAATTACTTTAGGTATATTGAATGGAAATGGTGAGTTGATATCTTCTCTTGAGGTAAATGACAATCCAACTGACATCCGAGATGCGATTGCAGAGCTTAAAACAGAAATACACGAAACAAATTTTGGTAGATCTCAGGAAAACAAAGACTTGTTGCAATTACATGTGATGCCAGATGTTGAATACTTAGTTGAAGCAGAGGAGAACTTACCAAGCCATCCAATTTCCAATACTCAAGCAAGATTTGAGGCTCAAGCTGTTGGATCTAGGTATCCTCAAGCAATCGCTAATCCTTTAGCTCTAGGGTTTAAAGACCTTAGAATGGAAGTTCAAGAAAGCCAAGAGAAACCTAAGAAAATGCACGAACCGATTCAAGCTTTCTACAGCTTGAAAATCAAAAATCTTGACAAACCAATCACAATTGAGGATTTGCAAAGTATAAGCCTAGGGGAAGCATACATTAGATTAGGTAAGTACATTGGCACCCAAAAAGAACGATTTGCTTACAATAGAGTCTTGGATTTAGGTAACAACGATGCGGCGAGTAGTGACTTAGTTGCTAAGAAATTGAAAAGCTTCTTTGAACATCTTTTTATCCACACCAATTTCAAGTTACAAAAAGCATCTATCCCTGCTAATCTAGAAGTTTTAGATTTAGTTCGTATGGCTGAAATCCCAGATGACGATTTGAAAAAAACAAAAAACAAAAAACCTCGTAAAGAGAAAGATGGCACAGGGGAATTGCGTAACATTGTTGATTTGACTTGGGGAACTAGTGGTCTAGCATTGTCTCCTTTTCATTCCTTATTTGTTCGCACAGATCCTATGCAAATGAGTCAAACCCAACCAAGTTTTGAAAATTCTTCAAAAGAAAAAACTTCAATCCCTGCTTTTTATGATGCCGTTATTGAAGAAATCCAATTCCTCTATAATCAAATCTTGTATGGTGTTCCACATCCAGAAACTGGGAAAAAGTACAAGTCCATATTAGATTCTTTAGATTTGACTTTTGAAGTTCACTATCATCTTAAAAATATATTAGTTGAGTCTTTCAACACCATGCGAGATGCAACTCAATACGATAGAAAGAAATGTATTCGAAACACACAAGGACAATCCGTTTGGGTTTCTAATGTAGATGGTGAATGGTCAAACAACCCAATCGTCAAACAAAACATCATCGACCTACAAAATACATTGGGATTAAATGGCTTATCTCCCAAAGGTTTGGAATCTAATGCTAAGAGAATCCTTTTAGATGCCACTCTAGACCTTTTGTTTTTGTATTTCATTAAAGCCGAGATTCAAAAGTGTATTACGGATGATTTCCCAGAATTTAGCTCAGAAAAAGATTATCAAAAAAAATTGGACACAATCTTTTTCAAATATGTTTCGAATGGTGCAACAAAAGAGAAAAACAACTACTATCAATGGGAAAAACGAGCTGAATTACCACCTTTAGATTTAGGCTTACAATTTGGGCACAAGGATGTTGGTTGTGAAGCGATTACGATTTCAAATAAGGCAACCTTGCATGTGCCTAATATGTGTTCAAAGTCTTCTATGTTCTGTCAAAACTCTTGCTTAGTGGTTGCTGGGCAAAATGTAGTTGCAGGCTCTAGTATTCTCGGCAATGAATATGAAGTAGGCACCAAGACAAAGCAAGAAATGATGGCAGACAATTCCGATGAAGAAACATCTAGTGGGGAAGAAAATACTGTGGATTACGAGGAAGTATCTAAAGGGAAATATAGGACCCAAAAAACAAAAGAGGGTACAACAGTATTAAAGCAATCTCAATATGCAGAATCTAAGAAAGTGATGTATATTCGCAGAGATTTATTCCCATATCAAACTAGAAACTATGCAAGAAAGATGTATGTGAATTTGATGTTTTTAAGAGAACCTCTCGCATTCTGCAAGGTACTAGTTGAGGTTTTGATGAAATATGCGGTTGGTATGGACAAATCTAAAGAAAAATTGATTGCAAAAGGCTTTTTGAAAGATAGTGCGAAAACAGAACTACCAGCATATTATCGCTTGAATGTATATTCAGATGTGCCTTGGGAAGTGATGTTTCCTGGCTTGTTTGATGCTTTTTCAGGTAAGATCACTTTGGATGCAATTCGACATAGCGATGACAAAACTGATCGAATCTTTCGTTTTGGCTCAAAAGATTCCACAAAGATAGGGCAATACGATATTATTCCTAGAATCCAATTCTATGATTATACAAAAATTTCTAATCGAGGTCCATATCACTATGATTTTGATGCCCAAACTTCAAAATTCTCACTTATCAATGAACGAACTGGACAAAGATACCCAACTGAAAATCCAATGAAAGTTGATGTTCGACCCAATCTCAAAAAGATTGATAATTATCATTTGACTTTCAGCTATAGTGGTAACAATGTTGAAGATTCAATCAACGAATTGGAGTTCAACAACAGAAATGTAACCTTTGCATTTTTTAGAGTCACATCCAAGAGATATGAGAATTTCAAAGAAAAATATGTGAAACACTTGAAATCTTTAAAACAAAGTTCACCACAAACAATTCATTTAATAAAAGATGTGACAGCATTTTTTAACAATGTACAAACAGTAGCTCATTTTCCAAAGGAGTTTTGGGGATACAAAGTGATTGATGGGGATTTGTATGATAATCGTACATTTGATCGCCTTTTTAGAGAATCTAACAATGAAGCACAAGTTGTTGGTTTGAAATGGAAATTTGTTCGTGTGTCTAAGGGGTATAAGTTGAGTGATCCTCTAACCACTCCAGCAGCTGCAGCATTCTCACATTTGATGCTCGGCGAATACAAGTACCAACAAGAAAATGACTCGCAGACAGAACCAAATCAATTATTCCTAGTAAATTTGTCCAAAGATTTGTGGACTCATGCTGCTAAAAAAGATCCAACTGCTTTTGAAAACTTGCAAAGTATTTGGATAAAAAATGCTAATGATAAATACAATTTGTTGATTGAACAAGAATCAGATTATACAAAAAAAGAAGAATTGAAAAAAGCGAAAATTGGATTCATTCAAGAAGAATATAGTCGTTGGTACTCTGCACATGTGCGACCTGCCAAACTTGCAGGTAGACCACAATCTTTTGTAGACACAATCAATAACGATGGCACTAGCGATAAAGACTTTTTTGCTGATATGTTTAGCATTACAAAAGGTAGTTCCTTGTATGATTCTATGGATGCCGATTTACCTTTAATGAGAATTTACTATCATTTCAAAGATTTACAAGGATCTAGCACAAATAAAAAGCAAATTGATGCTTACTTGGAGTACCTGATTCCTAATTTTGTAGGTCCAGTGCTAGAAACTGGTAAGGTAATAAATCAAGTGACTAAAAACACTTAAGGTTGAATATTTCAAATTCTCAATTCAAAATCAAATTTAAATCTCAAAGAATATTTAGAACCCATAATTAGGATTATTTGACCCATGACTCTCTAATTGGTTGTCAGCTTTTGTTGGTTTTTCAGAAATCAAGGCTTCGGTTGTGAGCAAGAGAGATGATACACTTGCAGCATTGATCAAGGCATGACGAACAACCTTAGTAGGGTCAATCACACCAGCTTCAAACATATCACAATAGGTATTGGTAGTTGCATTGTACCCATAAGCATCTTCACGATCCTTGATCGCTTGAACTACAATACTACCCTCAACACCTGCATTGCGAGAAATTTGTCTTAAAGGTTCTTCTACTGCTCTACGAACAATATCAATCCCCATTTGTTGCTCATGGTTTTCTAATTTAAGACTCTCAAGAACCTTTGATGCTCGGATAAGTGCAACACCACCACCAGGCACGATACCTTCTTCAACAGCAGCTCTTGTTGCATGGAGAGCATCTTCAACTCTCGCTTTCTTTTCTTTCATTTCAGCTTCAGTTGCAGCTCCAACTCTAATGATTGCAACACCACCTGCTAGCTTAGCAAGTCTTTCTTGTAGTTTTTCTTTTTCGTAATCGCTCGCATTGCCTTCAATTTGCTTACGAATTTGAGCAATACGACCATCGATTTCTTGTTCTGAACCATAACCATCAATGATGGTAGTGTTTTCTTTTTCAACAACAATTTTCTTTGCTCGCCCCAAATCACCAAGTGTAGCATTTTCGAGTTTGACACCAAGTTCTTCGCTGATCACAGTTCCACCAGTAAGGGTGGCAATATCTTGTAGCATGGCTTTCTTACGATCACCAAAGCCTGGAGCCTTGATTGCAACTACTTTTAAATTACCACGAATACGATTGATTACGAGTGTAGCTAAGGCTTCTCCATCAACATCTTCTGCAATGATCAACAAAGGTCTATTGGTTTTGACTACTTGTTCAAGAACTGGCATCAAATTCTGCATAGAACTAATACGATTTTCTGACAGCAAGATAAAGGCTTCATCGAATTCTGTTACCATCTTGTCTGTGTCAGTGGCGAAATAAGGGGATAGATACCCACGATCAAATTGCATACCTTCTACTGTTTCAAGGCTAGTTTCAAAACCTTTCGCTTCTTCCACAGTGATAACACCATTTTGACCAACTTTGTCCATGGCTTCTGCAATAATCCTACCGATTGTGTGATCGCTGTTTGCAGAAATTGTACCAACTTGTTCTACATCCTTTGTGTTTGATGTTTGCTTGGAAAGTTTTTTCAATTCTGCACCCATGAGTTCAACTGCTAAATCAATACCTCGCTTGATATCCATTGGATTGTTACCGGCAGATACAAGTTTTACACCTTCACGATAAATTGCTTGAGCAAGTACTGTTGCAGTTGTAGTGCCATCGCCTGCGATATCCGCAGTCTTGGATGCTACTTCTTTAACCATTTGAGCCCCCATGTTTTCAAGAGGGTTGCTGAGTTCGATTTCTTTCGCAACAGATACACCATCTTTGGTCACAAGTGGTGCACCATAAGGTTTGCTGATCAATACATTACGACCCTTTGGTCCGAGAGTTACCTTTACTGCATCTGCCAATGCATTTACACCACGAAGAATAGCTGCTCTAGCTTGTTCTGAGAATACAATATCTTTTGCACTCATTTTTATAATACTCCTATAACTTGAGATGGATCAATTTGGAAATAGTCAACACCTTCATACTTGAACTTATAAGCTCCATTTACACCCCATTTAATAAGGAGTGTAGAACCTACGGTAATAGGTAAAGGATGGTAGTTTGTAGTATCCATTAAAGGACGACCTGGACCTACAGCAACAACAGTAGCCGTTTTAGAGGTGTCCTGATTAGAAGTGATAAATAAACCTGAAGCAGTTTTATTTGTTTCTTCTGTAAGTTGAACAATAATATTGTCATACAGAGGTTTTAAATTCATTGCTACACCCTTTTCTTTAGGTTGTAAAATACAAAAAAATGTGTGAAAACAAGAGAATCACTTTGAATTTGATTCTTTTTATTAGCTTGTACACCATACACAAATCGTCAAGAATATGCCAATATTTTTTTAGATACTTGATCTTGTATTTTGTTTTTAGGTTTTTGTTTTTTCAAATAAATTTCAAATGATAAAATAAGCAAACTCAAATTTTTACGAACAAGTAGAAAATTTATTTTTATCTTCTACCGATCAAACCTCTACGACTACTATGGCGATGTGCAGGGTTTTCTGTTGCAGATGATGAATACTTACTAGATCTTTGCATTTCGCTGTAATAATCTCTAGAATCGTCATCATCATCGTCATCATCATCATCTTGTTCATAACTATCATATGAAGGGTTGTGACGACTTGATGCAGTAGATCTAGATTTTCTTGATTTTGGATTGTTCTTGATATCTCGTGATTGGTATCCCATTCTCTTGAAATCCATCCCAAATTTACTGATGGAGATTTGATTGCCATCAGCATCTTTGAGATCGTAAGTAGATCTTGAGCCTAAAGCATCAGCAGTTTCATAAGCTTGTGTTTGGTTCATACCTTGCTTTTTAGCAACATCTTGGAAATGGAATTCAGAATCTTGCATACTATCAATACCACGATTTTGAAGCATAGTAATGATAGGATACATTTGTTCTACGAGTGGATATGCTTTGAAGAAATTAGCTAAAGCTTCACTAATTTCAAGTTGCTTGAATCCCTCAGGCCAACTCTCTTTATCAATCCCTTCGTAGGTTTCGTTCTCATCAGAATCATCGGTGGTTACATCGATGTTGCAAAGTAATAACACGAATCGTCTCAAGAACTTAGCATTGTATTCATGATCAAACATATTTGAAGATTGAGCAAGAGCACCATCATCAGATTTCAAAAACATGAAATTGAGTGCAGTTTTAGCATCTTTTTTAGAAAAACTCTCATCCACTTTGGTAGATGTTGTCTTTGGTTGAGGATAACCTGCACTTGTTGCCCATGTTGAAACGAATGATCCCTTTGCAACTGTGTCTGTCAGATATCTCAAGCTATCAATGATAAGATCGGATAACTCTACAACTGCTTGAGGATTTGAACTCCAATTAGTAGATGGGATCATTCGAGTGAGATAATACAATTGTACAGGGGCAAAAGACTGTGCTAAAGCAGCTTTACACCAATTTCGAGCACTTGCAATCCCATCTCTATAAGCTCGACCGATTAAATAAGCCGAACCTTGCCAAGCTAGATCGTGGGTATTTCGTTTTTGGATTTTGCGATCGATTACATCTTGAGTATCACTGCTAAGAATTCTTGGATATTCTGCAGGCACATACCATGTAGGACTCTTGGTTGTTTTCATTAAAGCAGAGAATCCATCCCAAGCACTAGCAACTGAGAAAGTGTCAGGCTTTTTCTTTTGAATAGCAGTTTTTGCACCCATGTACAAGCAGTTGATTGCCTTTACAATGTCAGATTCTTCTGTTTGAACCTTACACCAATTTACGAAACCTTTTGCACGAAGTGCATCACCACTATCAATGATGTAACTCCATTCAATATTGAGAGCTTTCTCTTTTGTTGATGGTGCCCATGCAAGATCTTGATTCTCTTTTGCATTCGCATCAAAGAATGGACCATATAGGTATGGAAGTGCCGCCCCATCATCGTCTGCATAAACACAACAATTGGGTTGAGTTTTGCCTGATGCCTTATCCGCATAAACATTTTGGATAGAGCAATAGCTATCATCAGATCCTACACCCTTGCCAGCAAAATACATTTTTTCAGGAGCAACACAAGCTAGGATTCTAATACGATTGTTATCAGACCACAAGGTATCGATTTTACCTTTGATTTGTACGGTATCAACTTCAACACGAGTCAAACCTAAATATGTTGTACTTCCGAAATAGTAGTTGAAAGAAGTACAGTTCACAATATCTAGTACAGACAAAGAACAAGTACCGATTGCATCTACTTTAGCCTCATCAATTGCTTCAGATTTCTTTCGTGCAGCATTCACACGAGTTTGAATCGCTTTATCCCCATAACTGAAAGGACTGCTTACTACATTAGCGATGGGTAAAACGGATGTGAGAGCTTGGCAATCTTCTAAGTACAAACAACGAACACGATCTGTGATACAAACTCTTTCAAGGAGAGAAAAATTCTTGAGTACAACAACTTGTGAATCCAATTCGATTGTATCTTCGTTTGTCATCTTAGCAGAAGTTCTAGAACCACCTCTCAAAGGGTTAGATTTCACAGATTGATCAATTACTAAAAGGTCAACTTGTAAGGAGTTAGGACTTAGATCAATATCCCAAGTTCTGCCAATGAAACCACAATCCAAAAGTGCGATCAAGCCTTTACCAGACTCTTTCGCATCGTAGCTTTCATAGATAACAAATGGGTTTTTGTCATCTCTGCCCCAAAGAGCAAAAAAGTCTTTCATAGTTCCATTAATCAGCAAACTGTCTTGCAAGGTAGCTTGACCTTTTGCATAAATAGTGACTCTGTTTTCCACTTGATTAGGAGTATTTGCACCAGGTAATTCGATGTATTCTAGATTGGGACAATTGTCCAAAACTAGTTTGACAGCTGATGAAGAATTTACCTTGATGTGTGTAACATTTGAATCTTTGATGATAATACTATCATTCTGAGATGATGGACTGATCATCACTTTTGATCCAGAAAAAGATACATTGCCTTTATCATCACAAGATTCTCTGGAATACTTGATTGATTCTAAGCCATCAATATACGAGATGTCTTTTTTTGCCATTTTTTTTGCCTTTCTTCTATTGAATAGGTTGACTCTTGGAGTTTATCTTTTTTTATTTTGAGATTTTGTTGGGTTTTCTCTACTGTAGGTGTAAACATCATCTTGGTTGTATCTAGAAGATTTAGAGAAATTTTTGTCATCACTGCCATAAACAGAAGCTCTGTCATATCCGATGTTTCCATACGAATTTTCACTTGGATTACTACGAGAATGACTTACTGTAGACTTAGGTGTTGAACCTCTCTTACTATACACTAAACTCTCAACCTCTTTCAAGTTTTTCATACGAGTGTGTTTTGGAGCGGGATTTTCGATGACATCGAGTGTAAGGTTTAGAATAGACTTACAAGCTCTTTCCCAATCCTTATATGTAGGAATTGCTTTCAAATACTCTTCAAAATCTTGTAGGTTTTGATCTTGAATATCAAACACATCAGATGCTGACAATACACTAGGAACTGATTTACCTTGTTCTTTTGCCATCTTGATGTCCATGTTGCGTTGTCTTCTAGCAGCCTTGATTTTGTCATTTTCTAGATTAAGGAAAACTCTTTCAACAATCATTCTCAATCTCCGCCCTAAATCCCTACCATAATTGATTTGAGCACCATATACAGAAAGACCTTTGGCATCACTGAAATAATTCCCAACAAAAGAAATAGATTTACTTTCAACAAGGCTTGATGCAAAACGGAAAGCATTTTCTAAAATGATTTTAGTTCTTTCGGCTTTCAAGTTATCTTCAATCACAAAATCCCATTTCTTCGTTTTTGGATTCAAAGAATGTCCTTTTTGAGCAAGGATTTCAGTTTGGTTGACAAATTCAGAACAAATTGTGGAAACCAAAAAGTTTGCAGTACCAAACTTTTTGAGTGAATCCATCGCCAATATATCTGTAATTGGATCTAGTTTTTTTGCTGTGCCCAAAAAGAATGGCAAATCCTTTGAGGAAATCTTGTCGATTTGATTGAAAAACATATTGATCCAATCCGTAAAACTCCCTAATGGTAATAACGAAGAAATATTTTGACGAGAAAATTGAGACATATTTGGCTGTTTAGATGTACCAATAAGGAGCTTATACCATTCTAGGAAAGGATATCCTGTTGCTTTACCAATCAAACCATAAATCATATCATCTAGTGTAGCATCTGAAAAATAGTTGATGGCAACCCCTTCTCCTACTTTTTGTACATCTTTTTGGTACAATTCTTGATAATATTCGAAAAGATACAAGGTTTCAGAAACACGAGTCCAAGAACGAGGTGATGGCCAACCCTTTTCAAGATCCACATTCATATTGTGGAGTCTCAAATTTGCAGGTGTGTCATTACCTGGAGAGATGGTGGCTGGGTTTGTTTTGAATACAGCAATACTATCAGACATGAAAGAATATACTGCAGGGTGAATACCATTCAGAATACCCCATTCACACCATTCAAATGCTTCGAGTTTTGTTCTCAAATGTAGAAAACGATTTGCTAACGCACTAGACATTGCCCCAGCAACAGCCTTTTGACCTTTTTCATTACCTGCTGCACAAATGAACCAACCAGGTGGCACTTTGTAACCAGATTTACCTTCGCCCACATCCCCTAATTTTCGGTCTAGAATCAGTTCATAAGCTGCTGCTTGTAGTGTTTTATCTGCAGCAGTTAATTCATCAAAGAAAATGATCCCACGAGAATTTGGGTTTCTTGGCCATTCTGTAGAGAGATACCATTCTACTAAGCCTCTCTTTTCATCAGGTACTGGAATACCTCTCATATCTGAGGGATCTTTTTGTGCCAAACGAACATCTACAATGTCTACACCAAGTTCTTCAGCAACTGCTAAAATAATGGAACTTTTACCTACACCAGGTGGACCCCACAAAATGATAGGAGGTAAATTCTTGGATACTCTGCTTGCTGTAGGATATTTACATTCTTTTAATGGGATTCCCCTTGATTCGCATTCTAGCTCATCATCATCCATTGCATTCAAAATTTCTTTCAAGCAAAAAAGTAGGATTTCTTGAGCTCTGCCCATACTTACGGTTACAGCCTTTTGCTCACTTGCTGTTGCGGTTGTTCCTGCCATTTTATTCTCACTTTCAAAATCGGATTGAGTTTAGTTTAAGTTTTTGTACAACTTTAATCTTCTGCTACTATTTTTTTCTTCTTAGTAGGAGTTGTTGCAACGATGGGGCTTGTACTTGTTGCACTTACCACACTTGTTGCAGCTTTCTTTTGACTAGAAGGTAATTTAGCTAGCATTGCATCTGTCAAAAATTGGTAGTCTTTGGGAACATCTTTTGGATCTGGGAATGTAGCTAAATATCGATCTTCGAATTTTTTTCTCTCAAAAAAGTATTCTTCACAAGCTAAAGGACTATCGGCAGATGTTGACGCATATAAGACATGATCCCTTTTCAAAGATTTGATTGTTTGCTCTAGAGCTCTACCTACCAACACAACTACACCAGCTTGAGCAGAAATTGGGATTGCATTGATTACTTTGTACATATTTACTAAGACTTTTTCTTTGATTGCTCTACGACCTTGTTCGTCCAAAGGATTACCATTCGCATCATATTTGAAAATGTCTTTTGTTTCATTTATCAAGAAACCTGGAATAACTTTAGGTAGTAAAATTGCTCGATCAATTGTCTGTTTGACATATTCATCATCTTGTATAGTATGCCCTTTTGACCAAACTTGAACTACCTTAGCAAAATAAACTTGTGCTTTCGTTCCATTGATATCAGGCAATTTTGAAGCATCATTGTACCAATTTTGGATACTACTTAAGTCTACCTTATCAATTTTTTGGTCTTTGAACTCAAGACTTTCAACGATAATGTCTCCTGCAGGATTGTGACGAGAATTTCTTATTCTTGCGGGATTGATCTTCACAGATTTCAGTTCTACTAAGTCTGTAATCTCTGAATTCAAAAACCAATTCATGAAAATCTTTGCACTTACATCTCTAGATCTCCAAAATGGCATGAAACTAGTAGCTTGCCCTACTAACCCATAAATCATATCTTCTAAGCTACTTTCAGTGAAACGAGAAAAAATCTTGTTTTTGACTTTTTTCAATCTCGCTTGCTTTTGAGCATCTGCAACACTACCTTGATTCGAAGATCTTGCTCGTTCATCAACAATACGGTCATAAGCATGTAAAATACTTGAAACTCTTTCCCAAGAACGAGGAGATGGCCAACCTTTTTCTAGATCAAAATACTCAGGATTCATATTATGTAATTTGTCATCAGATGAAACATTGACGAGTGCTGTTGGATCTTCAATGTAATCGATGACAACGGGATGTACACCACTTTTCTTCGCCCAATTAATCCAATCTGTAGCCTTAGCTTTTACTACAACATGGAGAAAACGATTTGCCAAGGCACTAGACATGGGTTGAGAAACAGCTCGGTCTTGTCTTTGATTACCAGCAGCAACAATCAACCATCCAGGAGGTACTTCATAACCAAATTTACCTTCGCCCACATCCCCAAGTTTTCTATCCAAAATCATTTCATAAGCAGATACTTGTAAGGTTTTGTCGGCAGCAGTTAATTCGTCAAAGAAAATAATCCCACGAGAACTCCAATCTCTTGGCCATTCACTAGACAAAAACCATTGTACAGCCTTTGTTTGTTCGTTAGGTACTGGCAAACCTCTCATATCTGTAGGATCTTTTTGAGCTAAACGAACATCTACAATCTCAACATTCATTTCTTGAGTTACACCGATTACCATTTGGCTTTTCCCTACACCAGGCGGACCCCACAGCATGATAGGTGCTAGTGATTTAGCAATTTTATTACCCCTTTTATAAGGGCATTTTCTTTGACCTGTTTTCTCATCAATACCATTGTATAGTTGTTTTAGTTCTGTAGGACTAGCCTCATTTCTATCTACACCATATTTCTTACAACATTCAATTTCATCTTCATCCATTGCGGCATGAATTTTTTTTAAGGACAAACGAATGATTGCTTGAACTCGTTCCGAGCCTATTTTTTCCATTTCATAATCTGTACTCATCTGATACTCCTTATACGGGGTTTGCGAAATTATCTGTTATTGTAAATTATACAAAATGTTATGCAAACAAAAAAAACTAAAACGAAAACTTTTTGTTTGCAATTCTATTTTACAAATACTAACTACAAAATAGATATTAAAACTTTTTCAACCTCAAATTTCAAACATTAGGATATGATATGTCTAAGGTTCATAAAATTTACCATCAGTTTGCACAACCTTTCTTTGATAACGAACAAGTAATTTTACAAGATTCTCAATTTCGTAGAAATTTTGAAAAAATGTGCCAAAACCCCAAATCTCAAATGTGCGAAAACTTAGGATATACTAACATTCACGAAGGTTTAGGTGGTTTAACAGATAGCGATGTCATTCTTGTCCCTATTCAAAATTCATTGGCTAGCTTCATTATTCATACAAATGCAGCTAATTTGTCAGCTTTGGGTTTGAATTGGATGATTTCGTACGAACTTTCTCAAACCCCCAATTCTTCAATCGCAAGTATTGAACTATGTGAAAGTTGTTTACACGAAACGAATATTTCTGACATTCAAGCATCTGAGAAAAAGTTGTTTCATTTTGTTCTAGATCCAAGGTTTGTCCTCAAATCACAAGTTGAACGAGGTCAAATTTTAATGGAATTATTGGTTCAAGCGATTCTAGAGTTTGAGTACAGTTTTTGTAAATATAGCATTGAATTAGATGCCTATGTAAATCGTATGAAAGAAAAACAAGTTTGGCAATTACTTAATTCTAAGTTTGAAAAAGATGATGTAGGATCTCGTATTTCTAGAGCAACATTCAATCAAATCGAAGATGCTGTATTGGGTGCTTCCTCTAAAATATTAGGTTTTATGGAAGATCTTCAAAAAGCTTCAGATGAAAACGAGTTATTTGATATTGTAGAACAAGTTCAAGCATATGTGTTGAAAAACAAAAACTTATTTTTATTGTTGGATTTTTGTGCTCAAGATATTCGCAAAGATTTTGCCTACCATAGGATTTACATGGCTGGCTTGTGTGGTGTACCAAATTTTGTTGAGGCGAAAGCAACACCCAAAAGTCAATCCAAGACAATGAAATCCAATGTTAGAAATTTTCAATCTACAACCCGATTTGGAGAATCTAACAATGGTTTAGAAAACTATGCTTGGTATACACAAGAAAACCCATCACAGATTCGAACCAAAAAATTCAAAAAAGAAGATTGATACTTTTTTTTAATTTTAACTTGACATAAGATTGTTATTTGTCTAGTCTTTTGACCAAGGACAAGTAGTCTTTTCCGAATGAAAGAGAATGAAATGCGAAAACATACTGACACAACACCTAAGGGTACTCATAGATCAAAAGGATCTCATGGACATCTATCTTATCAAGGACAACAAGCTAGATCCAACCCAGGTCCCAAAAAAAATTATTACCAAAGTTGGGCAGATATCAAACAAAAAATGGAAAACATTGCTCAAGAGTACTCAAACATCGAATCTACTGTTGATGCAACATTACCAGATGATATTCGTGCAAAAGAAATCAAACAATTGAAAGATGCTTGGTTGAAAACCAATTTGGAAATTGCTCTTGATAAGTTGAAAAAGGCACAAACAAACATTGCGAAAAGATACCCATATATGCAAACATATCTAGCATCGTTGAAACCTTTAGTTACTTTTCAAGTGCAAGATAGACCTGATTCAAATGCAGTTCCATATGCTGCTACTGACAATCTGCGTATTTATTTCAATGCAGCATTTGTGCAAGCATTGACATTGCAAGAACTTACATTTCTATATATGCATGAAATCATGCATGTTTGTTTTGGGCATTTCCAACGCAAAAAATCACAAGACTTGGATAGCCAAGGAAGATATCTTTGGAATTTAGCAACGGATCATGAAATCAATTATACTTGCTTAAAAATGGCTGACCGTAATTATATGTACATTGTAGAAGGATGTATTTTGTATGACGATCCTGACAAGATATTCAAATTGAAAAGTGGTGGATCCGTTTCTGGAGATTTCACAGGAGAAGCAAAAGGTTCAGCACCTTTAACAGCAGAACAAATCTTCCATATTTTAGAACAAAGCGATGAACCTACACCACCACCTCCTCCAAGTGGTGGTCAACAAGGTGGTCAACAAGGTGGACAACAAGGTGGTCAGCAAGGTGGTCAACAAGGTGGACAACAAGGTGGTCAACAAGGTGGACAACAAGGTGGTCAACAAGGTGGACAACAAGGTGGTCAGCAAGGTGGTCAACAAGGTGGACGATCAGGTGGTCAACAAGGTGGACGACCAGGTGGTCAACAAGGCGGACAACAAGGTGGTCAGCAAGGTGGACAACAAGGTGGACAACAAGGTGGACAACAAGGTGGTCAGCAAGGTGGTCAACAAGGTGGACAACAAGGTGGTCAGCAAGGAGGTCAGCAAGGAGGTCAGCAAGGTGGACAACAAGGAGGTCAGCAAGGTGGACAACAAGGTGGTCAGCAAGGTAGTGGTAATACCAATAATGTACCACAACCCCCGCAAGCTCCTACAGGTCAAAAAAATTTCGACATACCTGAAGGTCCGATTGCACAACACAGATATCCTCAAGACAAAGCTGACAAATTAGCACAAGGAGATCCATCTCATGGTGCTAGCCAAGGAGCAAACACAGATGCCGAAATGGCAGATGCCTTTGGAGATATATATGATCCAGAACTTGTTTCAGCAACTAATGAAAACAAGATTGTTGAAGAAAACCTAGCAGTCAATGAAGAGTATCGTAAAATTTGGGAAGAATCTCAACTTGCTAAAGCATCTGAAGTCTTAGAAGGAGCACAGAGAGCTGGTAATGATTTGTTAGCAAAAAATCTTCGAGAAGCAATTGAAAGTAGTCGACCTTCTCGTACTCGTGGTTGGAAAGAAATTTTGCAAGATTGGTGTGAAAGTGCTAGAGGCAAATCCGAATATTCGTTCTCGAAATGGAACAATCGAAAGATTTGGTCTGGTAGTTATGTTCGTAGGCTTGAAACGGAAGAGCTTGTTATTGGTGTAGGTGTGGATGTGTCTGGTAGTATGTGGGCAAACAAGAGCATTTTGGGAGATTTCGTTAGAACTCTTGAAAGTTTTCTAGAAGAATTCGGAAAGTATAGGCTTGTATTCTTTGAATGGGGCGATAATCCAGAAACCATCCGAGCATCTAGAAAAGAGTATGACCAAGACAATCCATTCATAGTCAATGATCTTAAATGGAGTGGGCATACTGGGGGTACTGAAAGTCCATACATCTTACAAGCTCTCGCTGCTGAACCTGATTTAAGGGGTTGGATTCTTTACACAGATGGTGGTCTTACATCTGCGTTGCCTAAGTCTTTTGTCACTACAGACAATATTCTTTTTGTCTTATCGGGAACTCTAGACATCAAAGATGTTAATCGATGGTTTGCTAATGCAGGTGTAGATTATGGTGATCGGATCGTTTTGGATCGTAAAGATCACAAAAAGATGGGTGTCAACTAATATCGTTTCATTGTTGGGGTCTATTTCTTATTTTTAAAATTTGCAAATTTGGATAGTCTAGGTTAAAGTATTTCCACTTAAAGTTCATTTGTTTGGAATGCAAAGGATCACATGATGGAACAAGATGTACAACTAGTCAATGAATTGAAAGAAAAATTGTTGTCTATGCTACCAGCAGATATACATGGTAAATGTGAAAAATTTGATGAGATGTTTGATATCTACTTTCCCAATTATCCCGATGGCAAGCTGTTTGAAAATGATGCTTACATCTCTGTTGTTTTGATCGATGAAAAGTTCAAAATCGATGGTATGCCAATTTGTAAAATCAGATTACATGAAAAATTCAAAAATTTATCTCGTAAAGATCAATTGTTAAGCTTGTTTCAATCGGTACTACAAGGCTTTCAAATGCATGAAGCTAGGCTTGAAGCTTGCCAATAAATCTTAAAATACAAATTTCAAACTCAAATTTTGTTTGCTCTGTTTTTGATTTTTTTTATGCTTATATTCAAAACTAATTTTGTAGGATATTAAAATGACAGAAGCAAATACAGTGGATTTTCGAAAAACACCACCATCTTTTCCTTTTTTAGTTGAACAAGCAAGAAACATATTTTTTGAGATGTTTGACAATATGCACCCATTGAGTTCACTAACACCTGAACAGAGAACTTGCTTGGGGTTATCGATCCAAGATATGTTAGAGAAAAGCTTTTGGGGTGGTGTATATGCACAAAACAAAGACACAAGTCCTGAATTTTTTAAGTGTCTAGAATCTATTTACGACACAGATTTAGATATGTATTGGCGAAATTTTCGAAAGTCAGTCAAACCCCCTTTAATTAGACCTGTGACAACCACAGTTTTGGGTTTAGTATCTTATTTCAAAGATGGAGATTTTCAAAAAGATTTGGAGGATTTCAAAAACTTGTTAACTCCGATCGGTATTCAACCAGAGCACGAATCGATTTTGTTGGTCAATATCAAAACCTTATGTGAAATCGTTGGGATTGATGCAATGACACTGACCAATGATTTTTGTGCACAAGATGCTACTACTAGAAATCAAGAATTTGCTCAAATTCAAAAGGCACAGACTTTTCAACCACAAACCTTTATGATTTCTAAAAAAACTTTTTACATTCTTACTAGTATGTTAGTTGCAGGTAGCCTTACTTATTCAGTGTATCGTCAACGAACTCTAGCAAGAGAACACAAACAAAGAAATTTGGAAAAAAATAAAAATTCAAATGATAAAACATCATAGAAAGGGTTTATGATGATTACAAAAATAGATCTATCTCCACAAGTATTTAAGATGGGATTTCCTTTTTTGCTTAGAAAGACAGAGGTAGTTGCAAATCTTTCTGATTGTATTGCATACTGTATTGATCATCCTGATGATGAAAAAGTGATAGATAAATTGAATAGCTGGGTAACTAGCTATTTTCTTTTCGATGAACCGGAAGTAAGAAAATTCTTCCAATATCCAATCGATTCTTTTACTAGCTTTAAACTTTCCAAAGGTGTTGATGCCGATTCAAACTTGCTCCCCCCTCTTGTTTACTCAATCATAAGTGCTTATATATTATTTGGAGCGATCAAGAGAGCTATTCCAATTTCAGGATTGACGATTGAAACATCAGGAAACACACCACTAGGTGCGATAGTTGATAAGGTTGTAGAGGGGATGGAGAATCTTGAAGTGTTAGATATTAAGGACATCGATAATGAACGAGGTTTAAACAAAAACGCATTCATGGCTAAGGAAAATTTACTGCTTGCATTAAAAACTCTCAAAGATGATTATTGGTATGCCTATGATCATGGGAAGGATGTTCTTCCAAAAGCAACCATAGCTGATGAAATTTTCAAAGCGTACAGAAATTCGTTAATGGGCTTGGGATTAAAAGGTGATTTTAAGCATAGCTTTTGGACACAAAAATTTAGTGAGTTGATTGAAAAGGCAAATCAATATAAACAAGGTACTAAAACTCACACCAAATCGTTTAATTTTTTGTGTTATTTCTTTTATCTAAGTGATAATTTTGCAACACATTCATTTGGTTACAATCCAGATTATGTGTTTTGTGAGTTAAATCGAATCATCGAAAAGGGTGGGAGTGTTTTTGATGTTGTTAATGCCTTTATGCAAGAATCGGAGTTTCTCTTTGAGCAAAGCGTAGTTCAGGACAAGAGAGACCGATATCTAATTGACTTCAAGTTTTTCCGCAAAGCTTTCTATGCAAGACCATCAAGATCAGAATCTGATGTAACACATTGGAAAGAAGACATCAATGGAAATCTTGGATCTACAATTGCAACAGATTTTACGCTAGGATTAGACATGGAATCTCTTTCGAAATTTGACAAAGATTTGACAAATCTTGATCTTATAGGAATAGATCCAATAAATCAAGAATTTGCTGATCGTACAGAAATAGAGCAAAGAAATCAAGCGATGACAGCAGAATACAAAACCCCTATGAAACCTGCTTTGAAAACTACAATCTTAATCGGAACTTCAATTCTTGCATCAATAACATTGATTTATTTGGCACGGAGATCAAAACGTAAAAAAAAATTTAGAGGCAAATAAACATCTATCATTTTCAGCCTTTCCACTTCTAAAGAATAACAGTATCTATCAATTTCATCATAGAAGCATATGTCAACTCTTTTACAGATTTTAGAATACAAATAATTAAGACTATGCGGAAAAAATGTTTGTTATTTCTTTTCAAAAGATACTTAATGAAAAAAACTTTAGGAGAACTCATGACAACAGCAATCGTAAAAATCATATTACCTAGCTTAGCGAATGTAAATCAAGATCCACCCACTATTACTAGTACATTGGAATTTTTCAATACAGATGTCTTACCTTTGTTCAAAAAAATGAATGTCAGAAGTTTACAAAATTTGAATACTTTTGATTTGAACCTACCTAAAATTCAAAGCTTTTTGACACAAGTCTTAACGACTAATAATATCACTAGCTTTGATGAACTGAAAAATTTTAGGGATAAAATTTTACCACAGATCCCAAAAACTCTAGAAAACGAAATTATGGCATCATTCAATAATTTGTCTTTTGGTGATCGAGCTAAAGCAATCATTCTCTATCCAACTATTGTAAAAAAAGAGAAAGATATCAATCAAGCCTTACCTGAGATTTGTGCTGCTAGTAAAACTGATGTCAAAAATGTGAAATGGATAGTTGCTAGACTATTAGTTTGGGCAACCAAAAACTACAGCACAACTACAATACCTTTAATTGAAAAACCAAATCCCAACCCAACCCAACCAAATCCTACAAACCCAACCCCCACCGAAAATTCCGACCAAACGCAACCTGAACCAACCGACCCAACTAACCCAACCCCTACGGAAGATGCTGATATTCAGGCAAACTCAAACATTACCAAAGATCAAGTTGCCATCAAAATTGTAGATCGTCGTTCACACTTTTTTGAGCAAAACAAGAAAGGTATCATTGTTGTGTCTTCTTTGGCTTGTGTCTGTTTAGGGGCTTTTGCTTGGTACAAGTTTTCAAATCCCAAGCAAAAACAAAAAATCTAACAATTTTGTTTGGTTAATTCCTTTTGATTTTGTAATTTAAAGAAAACTGAATTGGAGATAGAAATATGCAATATGCTTTCGAAAAAATTATTTTACCATCCCTTGTATCACAAGCAACCCCACCTGAAAAACTTAGGTCTTTCATTACTTGGACTTTAGACAAAGGTTTACCGATTCTAAAAAACTCAGGGATTGCAGAAGTTCAAAATCTGAAAACATTTAATATTGATCGTAGTAAACTCGAAAGTTTTTTGAATTCCTATGTTTCTACACAAAAAATAGATACCATAGAGAAACTCAAGCAATTTAGGGAATCCCATGTTGGTATTAGTAAAGCTTTACAAAAAAAAGTTGAAAATTTCGGTAAAGGGTATGCAATCGGTAATCCTTTTCAAATTTTAGGATTGAAACAGGATTTTGAAAGTAAACTAGCAGCTGCAAAAAAAGAAATCAAGCCACTCTTACAACCAAATGGTTTAGGTGAAAAAAAATTGCTTGGGTGTGTGCTAGGTATACTATTTTGGGCAATCCAAAATTACAAAGCTGATACAACCTCTCAACAATCCAATGTTGCAAAAAATCAGAATGCTGAAACAGATCAAAATGCTGAAACAGATCAGAATGCTACAAGAGAACCTAAAAGCAATACATTAGTTTATGTAGGAATTGGTGGTTTGGCTTTAGCTTTGATTGGGGTTGGGGCATTTGTAATGCTGAAAAAACCTAAAAAAGTGAAACGAAAAAGATTGAACTAAAGGAGATTTCAAATGCAGTATGGTTTAGAAAAAACGATTTTACCATCCTTTTATAACCAAGTACCCCCAACCAAACTGACTCGTTTTCTTAATTGGTCAATCAAAGTCCTAATCAATGCTTTGAAAGAAACTGAAGTCAAAAAAGCTCAACCTTTTGCACGATTGGTAAAAACACACAAGCTAGATACAACAAAAGTATTGAATTTCGTGAATACATATCTAGATATCTACCAAATCGTTTCCAAATCGGAGTTAATGAAGCTGAGGGATGAAAATATTTTGTCTGCTGAAAATCAAACAATCTTAGAAGACATAGTGGAGGGGTATGCATTCGATCATCCTTTTGATGCAATTTCACTTAAAAGTGATCATTCAGACTACCGAGAAGAAGCGATCAATCAAATCAAAAGTACTTATGCAGCAAATCAAATTCAAAACAATACGATGTTTGATCAATTTTTTACAGGGATGATTTATTGGGCAATCGCCAATTATCAAACACCTGAAATGCTGGAGTCGAAAAAACAAGCTATTTTAAGGCAAAAACAAGCAGAAGAGCGAAGAAAGGCACAAGAAGAAAAACAGAGAAGAGAACAATTAGGAATAGAAAGTAAAGAACAGCCTGGGATGGCTACCGATTCAAAAGATCCTAGCAAACTACCAACAAATATAGATGCTGACACTTGGAAAAATGTTTATGACTTGGTGAAAAACAAAAACCGCACACCTCCAAATACAACAGATAACACAAAAACGCCAACACCGAAGCAAGATAGTCATAGGCATTCTCAAGATGATGTTGACCAAGAATCATCCAAAAAAGGAATGAATACAATTGTTCGTGGGCTTCTTACACTCACTACTACCACAGTTTTGGTCTATGGTTTGACACATCTACTCTCTAAAAAATAGGAAATGAAATGCCGATTCCAATTTCAATACAACCAATTCCAATACAGACATCCCCCACACAATCTCCACCTACACAATCTACAAACATACCAGGAATAAGACCTTATTCCCCAAAGTCTATGCAAATTGGTTTCCCAACTAATTTAATGAGATTCTTGAAATCTTCTGTAATACCTAAAGAAATACAAAACAATCCACAACTTGATGAAGCTATATTTGAATTGCTAAAAATTAGTATTGAAGCTTATTTCAAAATACCCAATACTCCCTTTGGAGATTCAAATGCTAGGGATTTGAAAGCCCCCAAGTTGTTCTATTTAACAGTGACAAATCTAAATACAGACCCATCAACAACATTGAAATTTGAAAATTTCGTAGAGAAAAAAGCAGATGGACAAGTTTTGTTTAGATTTGAACCTTTGGAAAATGTATTTAATCTTTTGTTTTCTACAACGAAAGATCAGATGCTTTTAGTTCAAAAACTACAGAATAAAATACAATCGCTTGGTGGGGAAGCTCGAAAACTAAAACTATTGATTCAAATGGGATTGTCTTCTTTTTACCAGAAAAATCCTAGTATGAAACCAATGTATGATCAAGTGTATATCATGATTGTGATCTTAGGTTGGTTTTTGGCAGATGTTTCTCAAGCAACTCTAGGTACATTCAAAGATCTCATTTTTTCGATTTTGTCAAAATCTTTAGATCGTGCAACAACTGAATATGTTGAAAAAACAGCAATCAATATTACTCTCCAAACAATAAAACCTAATGTTACAGACAAATCCATCAAATTGGATCCAATCAATGTGTACCGAGATTTACAAGCAATATATGATTGTAGTTTGTCTTTCTTGCCTTTTCATGTAATTGCCAAAAAAATCCAACAAGTCAAAGATCGTGTAGGAAATACAAAATTTTTAGAAGATCAAGTGATTGCCCTCCTAAAAAATCTGAATTTTAGACAATGTTTAGCACAACTACTAGTTACTTATAATCCCTCACAGTCCCAAGAAGAAATAGAAAAAAGCATTGTTGTACCAACCTACACACCAGACGAAAAAACAACTACAACGAATTTAGTTTTTCTTGTTCTTATGTGTATTGACCATTTTGACCTAGACAAATCTTTTTATACTAAAGTGTACAATAAACAAGGTTTGTGGCAAGTTCTACAAGAAATTCCTAGACTTAAAAAAATCAATTTGATTGAGTATTCAAGCAAGTTTCTAAAAATATACACATCTGAACTTGAACATTGGAATTATTATGCTTGGAATACAGATGGGTCAATTAGAGATGCAAAAAATTTAGTTTTGAAGCCTATTGGATCTACAACGAGAAAATCAAAATTGCAACTTAGTTCTGCAGCCTTTGATCTTGATCCTCTTTTCAAAGATACAGATTCAGATTTCAACAAAAGTCTTGATGCTTTTGTTGGGATGACTTTTTATGATGTGTATCGAGCTTTTAGAGCACAAGTATTTGTTACCTCAGGGTATTTTGATATCCAAAGTGAAAAATATCTTGGTGAAATATTCAGTGGAAAAATGAACACACAAATGCCACTTCAAGCAATTTATTTGTTTCTTGTTTACTGCCAATATAGAATCAGTACTTATGCTCTAAAAAATGCAATACTTTTTGAAAAAACGGATGTGCTTGAGAGTCCTAGTTACAAAGTACTTGATGATACGATTCGCACTGTGAAAACTGATCCTATTTACAGTCCTATCATTAAATTCACTTTGGCATTGTCTCTAGTCATCTTAATTGATAAAGTTGTAGGATCTAATGCAAAAAAACACAAAGCAAAAAAAACTTTAACTTTTTAAAAATTATGTTTGTTAAAAAAAACCTGATCTTTTAATCTAAAAAAAAACTCATTGTTCCGAAAAGGAGTATCTCAGATGTCTGACAAATTTTGGACAGCTCGTGCTGTCAAATACAACAATAAGCTAGCGAATTTGGCACCTATCAGCTATTTTGTTAGCGATGCTTTCAATGGCGTAGGTAATACCAGAGTGATCATCAATGGGCTTGAAGATGAGAATTCTAAATTTTCTCTAGACCTTTCTCAATGGCGAGGTATTTGGCAAGTAAATAAAGAAGATTGTTCTTTTGTACATAGGGGCAATAGTCCTACACACAATTGGGAATTTGCTAAAGTTGAAAACTTTGGTCCAGGCATTAATGGTCGAAACAACATTCAGCTAAACAAAGGTCAAGAGTTAAATAGACATTGGACACCACACTCAACAAAATTTAATCTTTCTGATGGTCAGTTCGTGAAAAAAACTGCGGAAGTAATCCGAAATTTGGCTTGCCAAAACATTGGTTTGGGTGTCATTTTTACTTGGAATAGAACAATAAGAGACAACAAAACAATTCCTATTCCCAGTTTCCAAGCCCTTTCAGATTTCAGAGATGTTAACAGATCTTATCGTGTTATTTTCAATGAATTGACCCCAGATGCAATCAAAGAATGCGATAAATTACCAAGTACTAAATCAGGATTTGATTTGGAAATTGCTATGAAAGGTAGTGTTGATTGGGCTTATGGAGATGAGGGTCAAGATTTTTTTGCATCCAATATCTACAACTATATGGTATTGAAAGACAAAGCAGCAAGAGAATTGAAATCTTATGACCCAATGGCGATCGTGAAATCTGCAGCAGGTGTTGCTAACGAATGGAACAGAACCCCAGCTCTTAAAGCAGAAGGCTTTGGTAAATTGGAACATTTACTTGCCAACCACTATACAAACACTTTTATTCCAAGAGTTTCTGATGTGAGTGAGATGTTTGGTTTTCTGCATTATGCTATTGGTCAAGATGGAACCTATGGTTTGAAATTTGCACATTCCGACAAAATCACTTATTCAAATCGTTTAGGTGTTTTCTCAGCTAAACAAAATGCAGACGATGTAGCATTTTTGTCGAACAAACCATTCGTGTGTTGGACTCCTACCAAGAAAGGTCCAACTAAAGAACTTGCAGACTTTGTAAGAAGAGTTACACCTCGTAATGTTCCTTATAGTGTTGCTCAAACAGATTTCCTTGCACTCAACAATTTTACATACTCTAAGCCACAAAATATTCTACAGAGTGTTTCAATTTCTGACAAAAGCACTAAGGATCTTGTTGCCAAATTAGAAAATCTTGCAACTCGATATTACAACAATATCGGTAAAACTGCCGTTTTGTATGCCAATGAAATCGATACAAGCAAGTTAGAACAAACACTCGGTAACTTAACTATCAGCACGAATAGTCTAGGTAAAGAGGTTTACAAACTTGTAAATGAAAAAACTAAAAAAGAAGTTACAGTAATCAAAACTGAAAAAGTTCCTGTAATGTACAGTTCGATCGTAGTCACAATTGCAGCAAATGCTCTTGCAAGAAAATTGTTAGGACAAAATTTTGAAGGGTTCAAATATGGTATGTTCGATGCCGATCCCAAAGCGAACAACAAACCACGACATTACAAGAATCCTGTTGTTTCTATTCAATTTTTGAGACAATTTCAATTTCTTCGTATGAGGCTTGATCGTATGTTCGGTCTTGAAGAAACTAATTTCTTCCACATTCTCAAGGATGCAAAACACCAACGAGAAATGCGAGAAGCGGACATAGAAAGAATAAAACAAAAAAAATTAGCAGAGATGTTTGATGCTATTGTCATTAAATCTGATAGTTCTCCAGAATTTCTCAGCAAGCGATGGCAGAGTGCTACCTTGCTTGCTCAAGGTCAAGTTACACCTGGTTCAAAAACTGTTATCACTACAGCAAGTCAATCCCCAAAGCAAATTACCACAACTCAAACATCAAAAAACAGCTTACCCATTTTGAATATCCAACCTCAAGCGATTAAGTTGGCTACGAATGTAAAACCCATTAACCTAACAACAGTTGCTAAAACCAATCTCAAAGGTTTGTCAGGTTATGATGTAGATGGGTTGTGGTCTAGTCTTGGTGCTAGCCCAGCAACCACAACCAAAACTGCAACAAGCATTCCTAAATTTCCAACACTTGCTACAGCCAAAACCACAGCGACAACAGTTCTACAAAAACCAGTTGTTACCGCAGTACAACCAAGTGCCAATAATTCAGCAGAAAGAACTGCACTCTTGAATTTCTTGAATAGTAATCGTTCAAAATTGATGGATGCTAAACTGAAATTAAATACCCTGAGTGCCAAACGTCGTGCAGGTAAACTAAGAGGAGAAGATGTAGCTGCGAAAGCTGCTGCAGTCAAAGTTTTGAGTGATCTTGCTAATCTCCTTAATCCATTAGAAGCAGCTTTGAATGCAAAAAATGCACTCATTGCTCAACAAGAACTTAAAACACAAGCACAAATTAATGCTCGATTTGATGCTACTCTCAAGATTATTAGCCAAAAAGACATTGATTTGCTGAAAACAGCATTCAATCAAACCATCGCTCGTATTCTTGCACTCAAAGAAAAGGTAACAAGTTCTGAAAAAGACTTGTTGATATTTGCTCAAACTAATTCTGCTGTTCTCCAAACACTATTGACTACTCTACAACCTTTATTGCTTGCTCGTAGTCAAAACAAAGCAACAGCAGCATCCGTAATTAGTGTTGAAAGTACTCTCAAGGCAATCAAGAATGTTTCAGATGCATTCGCTGAAAAGCAAGCAAATGTTAGCAAAGAAATCAAGGAAACACCTATTACTGCTGCTACACCCGAAGCTGAGGTAGTCACCCCCACACAAGCAGATGTAAGTGTTTGTGCTCAAGCTATTCCAGTAAGTGTGGAACAAGCTCAGCAAGAACAACAAGCAGTTGCTCAAGTAGTTGCTCAACAAGTTCCATCAACAGATTCTGCAACTCCTACTGCAACAGCTGTAGTTGAAGCACCTACTCAAGTGGGGGTAACTGTTACACCTATATCTAATGAAGCGGTGACTACTGATGCTACTGCAACTGTTGTACCTACAACAACTACAACAACTACAACTGCGATTATTCCTGCAACTGCAACACAACCTGCTCAAGTTGTTACTGTTACCACACCAACAGTTGTTCCTCCAACAGATGTTCCTGCACCTGTGATTGATGCAAGTGTGTCTAATACTCCACAAGTTGCTCCACCACCAGCTCCTGAACAAGGAGAAAATGGTACTGTGGTTGTTGCACCACCAGTTGTAGACTCAGCAGTAAGAGCTCTTGAAGCACAAGTTGCATCTCAACCTGTCCAAATTTCACAGAATTTAGATACTAAGTCCGTTGCACCTGCTACAGAAACATCCTCAGAGCCTAAGCCAACAGTTGTTGTCACTCCTATTGAAGTCACACAAATCAAGGCTGACGAAAATCGAGAAGAAATCAAAGCTGAAGAAAAGAAAGCCGCAGATGCTCAAATCAAGGTTGTTGAAGAACTTAAGGAAGAAAATGCAAATAGGCAACCTCTTGTTGAAATCGGACCTGTAGCTACACGTCCTACTACCGTAGCAGAAGAAAACAAAGAAATTGTTGAAATTCAAGCAATCAAGGGTCAAGCTGATGCAGATGCACAAGAGTCAGCGATTAGAGCTGCAGATGCAGATTTTGCAAAGAGTATTGCAATGTCTGCAAAAGAACCCGCATCAACCCCTCCCGCTAAGACTGATGAATCTAAATCAGAAAAAGGTATGTCCACAGGTGCTAAGGTTGCAGTTGGTGGTGCAGTACTTGCTGCGATTGCTGGGGGTTTATACTTTTACAATAAGAACAAATCAGAATAAATATATTCCCAATTGACATCAAAATAGAATTTGTTCTAATACCATAAAATATATTTTCAATTACCTAATCAAAAAAAACACACTCCTCAAAATATGTTTGTCATTTTTTCCTAGCTAGTACATATTGTATTTATGCAAGTCTTTGTCATGTAGAAATAGAAACGAGAGCACAAATGAGATATTTAGATAAGAAAATGCACCAAATATCCACAATTCAAAATCTTCAAGAAAAGGTTGGGATCGCAGAATCTGCGATTGATGACAAGGTTTTCCATTTGCGATTTGCCAAGAATAGAAAATTATTTTTAGATCCCCCACTTGAATATCGCATGGTTTTGTGTGAGCCTAGTCGTGAGTTTTGGAAAGGTTCTGACAGTCTAAATAGACCAGATTTAGAGTCTCTTATGAGAGATATGCCGGTAGATGTTCCTGCATTTAAAACAAGAGTAAGTAAGCCATTTTTAGTTTTAGAGCATGCAGTGACTCAAGAGCTTTGGAAAAGAGTTGTGACTATGGCACAAGAAGACCCAAGACTGAAAGAAAAAGAACCATATCGATATGTAAACCCATCACCATCTGGTTATCTAGGACTGAAAAAACCTATCCACAACAAATCATGGAATGATTGTATTCTTTTTTGTAATATGCTCAGTATTTTACAAGACTTGAAACCTTGTTATCAAATCAAGAGTTTTCAGATTGGGGAATTGGATAAGAAAAAATATGTACTACAGATGCTCGTAGATTGGGATCGCTCAGCAAATGGGTATCGTTTACCGACAGATGTGGAAAAGTATTATCTAATCCAAGCAAGTTTTGATCCAGACTTTATTGATCACTTTGACCGACAACGAAACCACATCAATTTGGGAGATTATGTTGTAGGGTCAGAAAGAACTGAACTTGGTGTTAAGCGTAACCCAGAGTACATAGCAAAGCTAGCTGCTATACAATCGTCAAAACTCGCTTACAAAGAACAAAAGCAAATGGAAAACAAACTACTTAAAGAGTTCACAGGTCCAGCTGAAGTCAAAAGTAAAAAGTCTAATAATTGGGGTCTTTATGATCTTGTGGGTAATGTAAACGAATATTGTTATGATGATCTAGGGAAAAAATCTGGCTTGTATTTTGCTGAACAACAAGCTGCAAACAATAATAGTACTCAAGTAGATGTTGCTTTTGAAACCTCTAAATTAAGCAAACCTGAAATCGTTGAATATGTATGGGGGTATGGAAAGAGGGATTATGAAACAAATACGCATAATATTAGACCTCAGATTGATAAATATCCTGAACCATTCATTTCTGATAACAAAATCTGTAGAGGTTTTTCCTATAAAGGAGCAATTAACCACGAACAATATTCTAGGGTTCAAATGATTACTCATGACAAGAGTGGGGGATATGCAGAGATTAGGTATAGTCTGCCAGAGGACATTGGGTTTAGGTTTGTGCGAAACTTGTGATCTCGTTGATTTTTGAATGTATTTTTATTTACCGATCTATATTTGACTGTGTTCTTTGAAATCTTGTATGTAGAAATGTAGGACTAGGAATACCTTGATGATTGTTTTCTTGTTGTAAAGACCGATCTCTTTGTCTGTGTGGATAGATATCTATGTTCCATTTTTGTCGCATCTTTTGAATGAGATGACTAGGCATAGCATGAGTATTACGAATTGCTAGTTCTTGATCATTACAACCAGCATCATATAAATTCAGCACATGGGTTTGATAACCAAATTTTTCAGCACATTCAAAATACTCTTTAGATTCCCAAGCCTCTGCCATCGTATTGTGCAAAACAATTGGAGATACCCCATCTTGCATGAGTAATTCACAATCTTTTTTACACATCTTTTGAGCTTCAATAAAATTTGTTTTACTAAAGCAGTATTCCCCATTTGCAGTGGTAAGATATTCGTCAGCCGAAATTGCTACACCTGAATTTGCAATCAAGAGTTTGGCAATCGTACTTTTTCCAGAACTAGGCAGACCTCTAACAATAATCAATATTTTTTGTGCAAGTGTTGTTTTGTCTAAATCAAAATACATTTTCTAATCCTTTAAGCTTTTGCTCTTTTTAGATTCGCTAAGCGATCTTGAATAAGATCTTCACTTGGTGTGTCTTGATCACTTATGTCTGTATCGTGAGTATCTAATCCATGTAAATTTTTCAAATCTACATGGGAAGAATGATGTTTTTTTTGTTTATCTACCGAACCCAAACGAGAAACAACAATGTTCTTGGTAGATACATTTGCTTGGCTTTTTAAAGCATGAACAATTTCTTTTTGATAGTAATTTGTTTCATCCACACAAACTTTTAATTTCTCTATAGAATCTTTTACATCAGTAAGTACTTGGTTTGTTGTGGTCTGTGTTTTTGTAGTGTTTTCTTGTATTTCAATCAGTTTGTTTGTCATATTGACATTATGGGTAAATAACATTTTGAATAGCCAACCAATGCCACCAATCAATGCAGTCAATATTGTTAATATGATTTCGAGCATCCAAGCATGTTCAAACATTTTTCATCTCTCTTTTTAGTAAAATACTTTTAGGTTTATTTGCAATCTTAGACTTTTATGTTTGACTTTGAAAACATAAATTTCGAAAATCAACAAAAAAGTATTTGGAGTTGTAACATGAAACGAAAAACAGGAAAAGACAAAAAGTCTTTGTCAAAGCTATCAAAAGTGTTAATAGGTGTAGGAGCTGTAGGGAGTTTAGGAGTAGCGATTACCTATGTAGTGATGTCAACTAGAGCAACAGCTAGATTCAATAGATTGAAAGCAATCCCCACCCCAAAGCCTAACAAGTCGGTTGCAACCCAAACACAAACTCGCACTCAAACCCAGACTCAAACAAATGAGCCTGATTTACCTATAGAAGAAGATATAGAAATCGAGCAAGTTTCCCAACAAGAAACACCACCGATAGTTCTAGAAGAAACACCACCAACAAGTCAAAATGTACCTGCAAAAGTACCAATTGCAGATGTAAACTATGCGGGTATGACTTTGTATGATTACCCAATCAATGAAAAAATGGGTCCATATAGCTTTACTGTCAATTATCAAAATGTTCCACTTACAGTTTCGTTTGAAGGAGCCCCAAGATATGGTTTGGCAAAAGGATCTCAAAAAGAAGAAAATGCTAAATACATCGGTCAAATTATGGATGTTCCTAGTGGGAAATATCACCCTACAAATAAGGAAATACTACAGCTTGCTTATCTTGTATACCGAGAACGATCAGGTCTGGGTCGATTGTCAAGTTCCATAGAATTACAAAGAGAACGAGCTGCGATGTTATGGTGTATCTTAAATCGCATTTTGAAAACAGGGAGGAGTATTGAACGAACTTTGAGTAGTTCTGATATGGTCAGTTATTATCGAGATTTTGATGATGTTTCCAAAATGCAATCTGCTTTAGCGGGACAAGGTTTCGACTATCAAAATTTTGTCAAAGCGTTTTTTGATGGGTATTTCTTTAACGAAGTGCCTCAGCAAACAAATTGGTCGCACCCTGTTACTCTCCAAAAATCTGGAGCAAGATGGAGCACTTGGCACTTACCCTATGGTACAAAAGATGCAAGTGGTAATATGATCGGAAACACTTCTAGGACTATCCCCACTGCGATGGAAGACTGTGTTTTCCCACGAGCCTTAGAACTATAAAGGAAAAGAAAATGAGTGAAAACCAATTTACCTTAAACAGCTCAATCAAAATTTTACTAGGTATCAGTATGGGGGCTGTTGCAATCAAAACTTTACAACATTTTTACGAGAAAAGAAAAAGAACGATTGCACTAAAAAATGACAACATTTCTACAAGTGTGAGAGAAGATGGGCTTGTAGTTCGGAGAGACGAGAATGGAAATCCCATTCAAAGCACTAAAAATGATTTCATTATTCTCAAAACACTAAGAAATTTTGAACCAGATGGTAAAACTTTGTGCAGAGGGGTGTATACATCAGCAGACGAAAAAATACAATTTTACCGTCCGATTGGCAAACCTGCTGGTTACATTGAACCTACACCTAAATTGTTTAGAATGTCTGTGAGTGAAAACAAGGCTGGCAATAGACCTGATTATGAAGAAACGATCGATCCTATTTCCAATCCTCTTGGTTTCATTGCTAAAACTGAACAAGAAAGAAAAGACAATATTGCAAAGATCGCACTTGCATCAGGTTTAACAATAGATCCCACAAAAGACATTGATCTAAGTCGAATATTACCAAGCCAATCTGTAATAGAATACCTAGCTAGTGTTGTTGCATTTGAAGCCACATCACCACTTGTTCCAAATGTAAATCGTTTTGATTTGGATCGTGAACGAATTGCGATTTTATGGTGTATTGTAAATCGTACAGTAATTGGTTCAACTAGAGTTCAAATGCAAAAAAGAACGATGGAAACTTTGAAACTTGTTGCAAAGAAAGCAATTGCTTATGACCCACTAGAAAGATTGAAAACAGACAAAGTTGGAAAAGATGCAATTTCTGATTGTAATTTAGTTTTTGTAAAAGCTTTCTTCTTTGGTTTTTTTAATGATGAAACTTTTGGGGCAACACATTGGTCACATTTCAATCCACATTTGATGACCTTACCTCCTTTATATTTCTATCCAAAAGGTACCAAGAAGAGAAATAGTATGGAAGAATTTGAGGCACATTTGGTTAGAACTGGAGATAAGATGAACCATTATATTAGTAATTGTGTATTCGTTCGAGTCAATGAAGCAGATGCGAACAAAGACAAAACAGATACAGGTTCATCACCAAGTCCTAACAATGACAATCATTCGAATACTGCAAACAAGCCAAGTACAAATAAGCCAAGTACGAATAAGCCAAGTACAAATAAGCCAAGTACAAATAAGCCAAGTACAAATAAGCCAAGCCCAACAGCAGAAAAGCAACCATCAATCGAAGATTTGTTCTGAATATTTTTTACCAAATACAAAATTCAATGAGATAAATCATTTGACTATTTCAAAAATTTAATGCAAAAATGAAATTATACGATGCATTTTGAAACTTATTCAAAACCATTGAATTTTTTTCTGTTTTTTTCACTTTCTAGTGCTTAGGAGTACAAAATGTCTTATTTATTACCCATTCTTGCCTATCTTGTTTTTGTCCTTCATGCGATTAGGGTTTTTAGATCTATCAACAATGAGAACTTACTTTTCCCCTCAATTTTTGCATTCTTCCCTCTTTTTATGTTTGCTTTCTTTTCTTTTTGCTGGACACAATCAGGTATTCAAGCAGATTCCTTGTTTGTTCAACTATTGAGTCAAGGTGCTTGTTTCACTCTTTGCTTACCTTTTATTAGCTTCCAAAAGAATTTGAAGGCAACCTATGACAACCAGAATATCAATTCCAAAGCCAATTACTCTTACCAAGCTCATTAGCCTACTTGCTGATCATTATGGTGTTGCTCGCAGACCTTTACGATATTTTGATGTGAGTAAACGAGGAAATTTAACAGAAACTGAAATCAGAAAAGTAAAAGACCGATTCCAAGAATTAGTGGCTAGAGAAATTTGTGTCAAAAAAGATCCAACAAACCCTATTTGCTATGCTAGAGTTGTATCCGACAAAAAAGCACCTAAAAAGCAAGAATCTTCGTACAAAAAAGATTATGAAGAAATTTATCGAAACTCAACCACACCTACTATGAAAAAAGAATTAGACATTGAAAGTAGAGAGTTCAGAAAATTGATTCAACAAAATTTGAAAGTTGATGTGCCACTAGGTGTTGCAAAAATCTCTTTAGAAACAGGTATCAATGCCTTGGTTTTAAAAGAAATCTACAATCGAGCAGTTGGTGCCTATGCCACTAGTGGTTCAAGAACAGGTATGAGTGCAGAACAATGGGGTTATGGTAGAATTTATTCTTTCATCATGTGTTATTTCCACAACAAAAATAGGAGATATTCAAATCGGAGATTTTACCAAAACAAAACGGATGGAGATTTGTTGTTCCTTGTGAAAAAATGAAAAAAAAAGACAATATGTTAGACAGGTGCATAAAAGAGTCTTAGAATCAAGCTATAAAAACAACTAAGGAAAGAAACACCATGAAATATTCTCAACAAATCAAAAAGAGAAAACACAATACAAAGTCGATTCGTAAGAACCCACTAGCTCTTGTGATTCCTGCAATTCCAGCAATTGCTGAAGGTGCCGCAGCATTATGGGCAGCTACCATCGCAGCAGCACCCTACATTGTGGCTGCATTTACAACTGGTGCAACTGTCGGTCTAATTGAAAGACAACTCAATAAAGAAAGAACAAAAATAGACAGTCTATCAGAAGCTCTTCCACCAACACTATATATGCCAGAGTCTTTAGATTGGTTCAAATATGCTAGAAGAAAAAAAACAAAAGCCTACCCATTACCTAAAACTACTACTCCTATTCCTGCAGTACCAACACCACCACAAAAACCAGATATAGATTGGCTAGAAAGATTTTTAGAATGGTTTGAGAAAAGTATTGAGAAAAATCCATCACAAACATTGAAAGAACTTTGGAAATTTCTAAAAGAAAAAAGTAAAACAACCTATGAATTCATCCAAAAAAATATTAACAGACTAGATGCTTGGGAAAAAGCAAATCCTTGGAAAAAAAGAGCTTTTCTATTTTTTTGGATCGTTTATGTATCCCCATACATTGACGCATTTGTTGAATACATAGAAGGTAGCACAGAACCTTATTACCGAGACTCCACTTTCAAAAATTTAACAAAAACACTTAACGAAAAAGTTGATGCATATCCTTTCCTAAAAAAAGTTCGATTGGTTGATCATTCAAATAATATCTTGTTAAACATCAGTCCAAGTTTATCTGAAAAGTACCCAGAACCTCTAGACAGAAGTTTGTATAGCTATGAAATCAAGACTAATCAAGAGCTTCAAGCTTGTGCAGAATCTTGTCTTGTTAACATCAAAAAATACCACAAAGATGAGATTGGGGAACATAATACAGTGTATGTTCCAAAAGAAATAGCTAAACCTTTCTTTGAAAACTTTCAATTCGAACCAGGGAATCCTTTTTCTTTCAAAGTTTTACAAGGTGTGGGATCTAATTGCAATATACCGAAAATTTACTCCAATCAAGACTCACAAGCTCCAACAAGCTATCGAGATCGACAAAAGTATAATTGGAAAACTATGTTTCGTACCTTGAATTATGTTAGATCGGACAATAATGTTAGACAATTACAAGAAGAAATTTTTACGCCTCGTGTTCGATATTTACTATCACTTGCAGCTAGTGTGACGATATCTCAAACTCGAAAATATTGGAGAGAACGTTATGATGTAGGTTGTTATGACTCTAATATTCAAGGACTTCAATCTGCAAGAAATGTGTTCAACAATTTACCTAATATATTTGACATTTCGGATCGTATGGTGCCTTATGTTGAAGAACATTGGACATGGGCTAATCTTTTGTTCTTAGAGAATCTTGTTCCACAAGGACCTGCTGAAGGGGTAATATCATCAGCATTGAAGCCTGCATTTTATTATGATGTACTAAAATACATTCAAGATCAACAAAGTTCAAAAACCATTCGAAATTTAGAAGAAACTGAGATTGGTCGTAATAAGCTACGCAATGTAGAAATGCTCTACACACAAACAATTTGGCCAATCAAAAAAGATATTAGTCCTTTAGAAACACAAAGAATTGTCAGCAACTTGATTTGGGTACTCATGAATGATGCGGGAAAACTCAAGGATACACCTATAGATCAGCCTTATTATTTGAAAAATTGGACTGGAATTTACGAAAGAAAATATGATTCTCCAACGATCGGTAAAGCATATTCTTCAAAACCTAATGAATTGTTGACATTAGCGATTGAAAACTATCTATTTGAAGCTTTAGGATTCAGTAGCAAAACTGATGTTGTATCAACGGATGGCTTGTATGCATATTTTCGTTTTAGTCTGAGCCTTCTCGAATTGATAAGTGCTTTTGAACAAGGCTTGTCAAATGAAGATTTCGTAGCTGGATTGAAAAATTTATTGAAATATTTGACAGATGCATCGTTCGGTGCTGTTACTACTATAGTGAAAGATTATGCAATCGTATTTGTAAGTCAATTATTAGAAAACAGAATCACATTGTTAAGGTCTGAAACAATGGTTGTTGTGTTCATGAATTTGATTAGTCTGATCATGCCAGATTTCATTGGGGATTACCTAAAAAATTGGGTCTATTTCAATAAATCCCAAAATCAAGTACTAGAAGACTTTTATCGATGTATTGTAGATGTATTTGTTGATCATGCTGTTTTTTCAAAGGACGAAGTGTCTAATGGAGAGGGTGTTATTTTTGATCGTATATTCATTCCTACAATGCAAGATTTAGTCAAATTTGATGAGCTAGTGTTTTGTGACAAACTAGCGAACGCTAGTAGTTCTAGGATTCTTAGTGGTGTGATTTTCTTTGAAAATGAAAAAGTTTGATCGGAGTTGTGAAAAAATGAGTAAAAAAGTTGCCGTAAAAAAAATAGATAGATCTTTAATCGGTGCAGGGTCAATACTTTTTGGGGCGATTGCTCTAAGAGTTGGTTATGAAATTTACCAAATCAGATCTAGAATGAATAGACTAGAAAACTATTTGGAAAAAAATGATATCCCCATCATTAGTCAGAAACCTTTGATTTCAACTTCCGAATATTTTGTGATTGCAGATGTACCAAAAGCAATGTATCTTAACACAGAGTACGTAGTTACAATTACCCTATTTACAAAAGACAAATTTGAAATCATACCAAACTCTCTAACAGTGACACAATTGATCAAACCAAGCTTAGATAAAGCACAGATCCAAACATTGCCTACGAGCGATATTTCTCAAGGCAATCGAACACTACAAATCCCATTCAATATAAGTGGGCTTCAAAAAGGAACCACATACTTAACTGTAGATTTCACTTTCCAAATCCAATCAATAGATACTAAAACCAAACAAGAAATCAAACGAAAAGTGATTTTGCCTTTATGTTTTGTCAAAGTTTAAAGGCTTGCAAAACTTAATGCCCAAGATACTAAATCAAAACGATTAAAATTTTCTTGTTGTTTCTCTTTATTTTTCATTTTCTTTTCAAATTTGGGCTGCATCATTTTTCGGATTTGCTCTACTTTACTGATAATTGCATTCGCATAAGCAAAAGAACTCTCTCGACATACACTTCCACCATTGTAATGACAGAAAGGTAAAAATAGAGGATGCTCCAAATTCCTACCATTTTTACTTTCATATTTTTTTGAATAGTAATGTGTGAGTATGTTGTTTTTTTGTGTTGATGTGTAACTTGTCCATTTGCTCAAATGCTTGTTTTTTTCTAAATTTTCTCTCAACTCTGAATCAAACTCATTTGATGTCAAAACTCGGTCTACGATTTCTTTTAGGATTTTTACACGATTCTTTTTCATTCCTTTTTGATTTTTCGTAGATAGGATTGCCAATATTCCAGCTCGTTCTAGATCACAAACCTTATCTCCAAAAAATTGACTTTTTGATTTCCAAGATTCAACTTGTTGTTCTAACTTACACCATGTGCGAGGGATCACTTGCATCATACCAATACTTGGGATTTGTCCTTTGGATACATCACTCACTACATTGCGATAAAATTTGGATTCATGCCACCCAAGTGCAATTCCGATTTCTGGTTCTAAGCCTTCATTGAAACTCTTGATACCGATTTCCATGCAACCAAGAAACATATCGGATTGCATAGCTGCTTTGCTTTTTTGTATTGTCACAATTTTACTTTGTTCATTGTACACTTTGTGCTCTGTAGTTTCTCCTACATTGATACTAGATACAATTGTTGAACAAACAAAAGCTAAGTCTTTTACTGTTGTTAAAAACATTATAACACCCTTGTGTTGATAAAGAGCTTCATTGGTTCGCTCTCTCAATTTAAGGATTCATGTACTCTATGTACACAAATCAGGTTTTCACATACTTGAATGAAAAACATTTTTCATTCAGCCTTGTGCCAATTCCGATTTGCCTTGATCTGGTGTTCTCATTTTGATGTTCAAGACATTCTTCGTTAGAATTAGCTGTTCATAATGTCCACATACATAGTTATGTCTTTGAAATAAAATATTAGATATACTCATCTTTGTGTCTTCCATGTGTATCTCGTTCAAGTATCAAGTTTCAAGTAGTATGTTAGATATGTGGTGTGGTTTGTTTAAGTTGTGTTTTTCGTTTTGGTAAATGTTGACAAGTCTACTTTCATTCAAAAACATCCATATAGATGTGTTTTATTTGTCCTTTCTATCAGCCATTGTTTCTAGGCTATCTTTGATTAGATGGTTGAGTAGTTCAACAGTCAGTTGATTCGCTAGATGTTCTTGTAATCCTGCATAACTCTTCGCAAATACTATTCTAAAAGGTTTAGAAAAAAAATCAACCATTGCTGTTTCATACTGTTTTTCACCAAGTACTAAATTGAATAAAGCAATGACCCAAAAGAGAGACATCGTAATCACACCCAAGATAAAAACTCTCAAGTATTGGACTTGACTATCAAAATCTTGTTCTAGTGTGTTCATCATTTTTGATATTTGATCTGTGAGTACAGACTCATTTTCAACTTTTGTCAAAGTACTTGTCATTGTGTCACAAATTACTTTTTTCATCTCTCGACTCTTTTGTACAGACTTGTGGTACAAGCGAAGAAAATCGAATGTCATACAAAGGCAGCCAATTATCCAAATCATGCAAACTGTTTCAAGCATAGTAGTAAACCCATGTGCTAGTTGTGTGTTTTTAGTATCACTTCTCAAGTTTTTTCTTGTTTTTGTGAACTAAGTAATGAATACCACATACCATACTTGTTACTACACAGATAGTCAATATTTTTTGTATTGGTCCACTTTCCGAAACAATTTGTCTTTCTTCTTCCATATTAACAGTTCCTGCATTCAAAATGGGAAGACCATCACAATCCAAAGGCACATCTTCAGTAGGGGTTTTGGTACTAGGTTGTGTTGCTGTTTTAGGAACTGGTGGGGGTAATGGTGTATTTCCGATTCTTTTTGTTCCACCTGCAGCTTTTTCTTCATCTAAAATCTTCTTAATATTTTTTTGACAAGCATCCGCACATTCCCAATGCCAAGGTTCAACATCATATGGTGCCATTTTGTAGGTGTGATATGCATATCTACTAAATTTGTCATAGGCATCCGTAGCTTCAATTTTTGCAATATATTCTGCTTTCGTTGGATATCCCAAATCAACATCCACTACTAGACCTGTCATATGTGGTGTTACTTTCTTTTCACCTTCAGCTGCAGGTTTTGCAATGAACTTGTCTAAATTCGCTAATTTTTGTTCTGCTGCAATCAGTTTTTTGCGATCGAATTGCCTACTTTTTTCTTCTTTTTTCTTCTTTTGATCCTCAATGATATTTTCAAGTTTTTTTGTTTCACGATCCCAAATTTCTTTTTGTTCCTCTGCACTACGATACCCAGATACGATTTTGAAAAGGTTTGGGTTTTTCTTGTCTAGATAAGGCTCTAAATCTTTCTGCAATCTAGTCATAACTTCTTCAACAAGTTTGTTGACTTTTTGAGATGAACCACTCACAGAGTGTTGGGATCTAATTAAGTCTTTTGCTTTCGCTAGCTTTAGATTTTGTAATCGAGCAATTACTGGTTCTGTCATTTCATTCTCCTTTATTCATAAATCCACCAACAAGCGAAGCTAAGCCTTTTAAAGCTACACCTGCCATTTGGACATTTTCGGGTGTCATTAAAGATCCAAGACCATTCATCCCCATGGGATTTTGGATAGGTTCTTTACCAATATCTTCAGGGGCTGGTAAGTAGCCAGCAATTGGTTTGTCGCTTTGGTTCATTTTCACATCAGGTTGTTGAGCTGATGCTTTGCCTATGGGTGTTAGTCTTAATGTTTCATATGCCCAATAACCGAGTAAAGCTTTGACTAAAAATTCATCTTCATTTCCAATAGCACGTTGTCCTAAGAAAAAGCACGCAGATGTTTTCAAGCTGTAGCCAAGGAAATCTGCAGGCATTCTTTCTTTTTGTACTTTATTAATTAAATAGGCAGTTGTTAGTCCTGCTGTCACACTAAGTGCTCGACCGATTTTCTTAGATTCAAACATATTCAACTCCTATTTCTTTTTGGAATGTTTCTTTGGAAAATGCCACTCTTTGTCCGATACGATGAAAAACAGATCGACCCAATCAGCATAGGTAATCTGTTTGAGTAGTTCTTTCGGAAAGGAATTGTATTCCCAAGTATTTGCATTGCCATATTGACCATTTCCAACAAAGCACAACCGATTTTCATATTGAGTATCGTTTTTCAATCGATATTCTTCTAAATCCATTGCTTGCAAATACTTGTTTAGACTTGCTAAGTCTTTTACATTTGTCTTTCTATGATCCATGATATCACATCCTTTTATTTTTTTTGTTTCTTTTTTTTCATAACATATACTGTTGCCCCAACAAGACCTGCAACAACCAATAAAGTAATCGCAATGTTTTTTGTTTTGTTTTCAGAATCATCTTTCAATGGTACATCGGGTGTAGATGTTTGTTGTTCATTTAAAGGTATATTGGGTGTAGATGCTTGTTGTTCATTCAAACTCTGCATTTGCTGATTTTGTATATTTATTTGTTCCTTAGAAAGCAATTCAGGTAATTTTGCCTTTTGCATATTTATGGTATTTGATTGTGTTTCTTTGATTCTTGTTAGTGTTGCTTGAATACTAGGATCGAGATTACTTGTTGTTGAACCTTTGATCGCTGAAGACACAAATGCATTTTTCCCTTCAACACCAAAATACTTACGACTGAAATCTTGTTGAGCTTTCGTGAATGCATCTTGAAATTTGCCTCTATTTTGTCTAAAAAAATCTTCCGCAGTTGTAGATGTAGATACCGATACAGCCCTTTGAGCTTTTGTTGCTTCATAATCTTTGATAAAAGTTTCAGCTTCTAGTTGGGACATATTTCTACAAAAATCTGCTCTTGACAAATTGTAAGCTCTTTTTAGATGATCTGCTAATTCATTACTGATCAGTGGGCAAGATTGTTGTTTGAATTTCAAATCTACTTTGATGTATACTGCAAAACCTCTCATAAAGATTTCAAGCATATCAGATGATGTGTAATTCATCAAAGCATCAATCACATCACTCCCAATCTTAGAAAAATACAAAGTCAATAATTCATCTCGTGTCATATATGGATATGATTTGGAAATTGATTTAATTTGCTGAGTAGATTTGACAAACCAAGTTGCCATAAACACATATTGTGCTTCTTTGATTTCAAGACCTTGAATTTGGTTAATTTTTGCCAAAGAGTCTTCATTACCTTGCTCTATTACTTGTTGGCTCTTGTCAATATCTTGGAGTAATTGCTTGGTCTTTGCATCAACTGCAGCTTGATTGTTTTTTTCTCTACCAATTCTAACCTTTAAATCGGTATTGATACTATTCATTACTGCCAGACCCTCCATTTTATTGGCACTATCACAAACAGCTCCATAAATCTCGGAAACTGCAGCTACACCTGCACCTACCACAGCTACAGGTGGGAATGATTTCCCTGCAACTGCTAAACTCTCTTTACCTACAGTAGTTGCTAAATCTTGTGCAGTATTCTCATCCAAAAATTCTTTTTTCAAATTGTTTATGGTATCTTGAGTTACATCTTTGATTTTACCCCCAATTTTTCCACTGTTGGTTTTGATTGTTTGGAAATCTATCGAACTAATTGTTGTGATTGTAGATGTATTTTGATTGGATTGTTTTGACGATTGGTTTGTAGCCTTTCCCAACTTTTGTCCTTGCTTGGCGAGAAATTCAGCTGTTGCGGCTCCTGGTGTTGCCATAGTTGCATATGCAGCTTCTTTGACACCATTCATTACATTACGAACTGGTCCAGAGCACACTACATTGATAACAGAATTTATCCCATCCATCACATTTGTTAAGAAATCGAGTGCCACACCACCCCCATTGCGAGTAGCAGATGCGATTGCACTTTCCAAAACCATGTTAGTTGCTTCCATCACTACACCAATAGTGATATCAGTTGCATTTGTGATCAATCGTTCCTTGATCGCTTTCCAACTAAATTCTAAATCTCCCGTCATTAGATCACTAAGCATCATGATGGATGAATCAACAGCTGCCTTACAAGCTTTTTTAACAACTCGAACTGTACCTCTCACCAAATCTCCGATTAGTGTTCGATTACGAGCCTCTTTTTCTGCTTTGGACAATTGTTGCTCTTGTGCTCTTAATGTTAAAACAGCTTGTAGGTATTTTTGGCGAACATTGTTTAGCTCGATTTCTGCATTTCTGAGTTCATTTTCAATCGCTTTGATATGTTTTTCCATTCCCCCTAGTAGACTTGTACAAAAAGTATTTGCAAATTTTACATATCTCTCTTGATCTTTTTGAGAAAGTTTTTTGCTTATAGGTCTGCCAGCTTGGTATTTTGACAAGGCTTCATTTGCCAAGCGATTAGCTTGTGTTTCTAAATTCGTGTTGATCGCACCCATTGGCAAATTTGATGCTCTCTTAATGTATATTGTTGAATGCATTGAAATGTACCTTTTCCATTTTATTATTTGGATTCAGTATATTTTTTTGACACTCGTCTTGGAAACATATTTTTGATTTTGATCTGATATTTTACAAAATTTGACGAGCTTATCTTCTAATCATGTTTTTTGCTTGTGTAGGTGCAACTGGAATCATTTGTGATATAGAAACTGCTCCACCATTTCTTTGTACACTGTTTGGTGCAACACTCACTGATTGTACACTTCTTAATCTCTTGAGTTCATTGTTTTTGATGGTTGCATATTCCTCTTTAGTCAATTTAGAATCTCCCCAAAATTCTTTCATTTGTTCATTCAAAACATATGGTATTTGCTTGTTTTGAGTACTTTCTTCATTGAAATGTTTTCTAAGGATGATTGCAGCTTCTTTCATGCTGATGATTTGTTGTCTCACATCTTGAACTAAACATTTCAAGAGTTGCATGATGTATGGGTTGCTCAAACTTTGAATTTGGCGAAGATCTAACCCTGCTGCAACTGCAACTGCTTGAGCATCTGGTAATTGATCTTGCATAATGATTGGCTGAGAGGCAACTTTTTGTTTGATAGGTCTTAGTTCAAAGAAATCGCAAATTTCAGACTTGAGCATACCTTTTGCATCATATATAGGTTGTAAACAAGCAACTCTAGCAATGTGTACACATTTTGAACAGTCTTGCTTGGCACATTGATCTTTTGCAATTTGAGACACTTGTGCAGTTTCAACATTAGATTGCATAGGCATCATTAATGAATAAACTAATGCGTGTTGTCCACCATCAAATTCAGGACACGCAGCGAATTTCTTTAAGCCCATACGATCGGCTGCAGCACCATATTTATCACACAACCGCTCACAAACCTTGACAATAGATTGCATGAACCAAGTTAAATCTTCTTGGATTGTCATACAAACTGGGGCAAATTTTTGTTTTGCATCTTGATTGAGATCGATCGCACAATTATTGATACTGACTGATGCCAAACGAATCCTATTCTTAGAATCTAAGAAAGAGATGTTGTGTTCTAATCTTTTGAGTCTAGATGAAATCGCATCGCTCCATTGGTTATCTTTGAGAGAAGCATCTAAGAAAGCAACAAGATCATTGCCTTCTTTTTGTACTTTCAAAATTTGATCTTTGTTAGATGCAATTCGTTTCATGTGATTTAGACATCGTTGAATAGCTTGTAAGAATTTTCTAGCACCACGAGTATCAACAATATCAACCACACAAAGCTGAGAACTTGCTTGTTGAATTGGTTTGGTAGGAGCAACAATTTGTGCTGGAACTCTTGCCCCAGGCATCGCACTTGCAGATGCCCCTAAAGCCCTTTGTTGGGGTCTAGCAACGATTTGTTGTTGGGTATTAATACGATGTGCTTGTTGTTGAGGTCTTTGTCCATGTACAACTCTCGCAGTTCCTCCACCTTGATCTGCTCGGATGCGAGAACCCATATAAACACCATCTACTTGAGCCATCTTACCTCTAGGGTTGGGCATCATTTCATTGGCTTGAATTCGATCTTCTGCTCCAATGAAACTTGTCATACTTTGAGCAAAACGATTTCCCATGAAATTCCTACCAAATTCAAATTGAGGCAATGATTCGAATTGTTCAACTTGATTTTGTGATTGTGCTCGAATTTGATTGACTGGAACACCAGATTCTTGAATTTGCTCTTTTCTAGTTTCATTGACATAAACGCCATTGTCAGCACCTTTGTAAATATTGGGATTGATGTTTATCCCCATATTTCTACCATCTCTGAGATTTTGTTTCCCATATGGTTGGGCTGTAGCAACACCACCAAGAGCAGATTGTTCTGATTGTCCCGATTGTTTCTTGAATTCTTTTGAATGATCTTCAAATGAATAAACATCATTATTGTCTAATGTATTCATATCAAGCATATTCGAAGTTGGTGTCACATATCTACCAACACTTTGTTCTTCATCGGTTTCATCATCAAAATCATTTGAATCGCTTGAATCATCTTGGTCTTGATCTTGTTCTTCATAATCACCCAAGATCCATTGCCCATCTTGGGGATCAAATTCCGCTTCTCCACCATATTCAAACTCTTGTTCTTGCTCTTGTTCACTTGTTTCATATTCCCCAAGTCCTGTGTTTTCATGATCAGCAGCATCATATTCTAGACCTGTTTGAGGATTGTATCCATTGTTTGGATATGGGGCATTTTCATCATTTGGATTCACTAAAATGTTAGAATGTTCAGCCATTTCTCTTTTTAAGAGAGCTGGTCCGAATAGAGCTACATTTTTTTCTCCGAATTGCATTCCACGATTTCTTCTAGATAAGCCTGCGAGTGCAGTACCTTCTTCATCGTTCATAGCAGATTCCACATCTTGTATATTTGGGAATAAACCTCTCATTTTGTCTCCTAGAAAGTGTATTTTATAAAATAAGATTTGAGTTTCATCAAAAAGATAATTTACACCTTATAGTATAGCAAACATAAATTCAAAATACATGAAAAAATTTCAACAAAAACGAATCAATAAGATTGAAAAAATATTTTTTGAGGAATTAAGATTTTTTTACAAAATGTAGATAAGCTAAACCAATTGTAGATACTGCAAAAATTCCAGCGATAGCAGTAGCAACTGATGTATCTTTGGACATTTTTGTTTCAACTTTTTTTACTTGAGATTGTACTTGTCCTTGTATTTCTGTGTTTTTTCTTTTCAATGCTGCAATTTCTTGATCTTTTGCTTTTATCTCTTTGAGTTTGTTTGCATAATCTTGATCTATATCAACACCACTGTCCGACCTTGCTTGTTGAATCTCTGCTTTTTCTTTTTCAAGTGTTGCTATTTTTTGTTGTGCTATCGTAAGTCCTTGTTTTACTTGGTCAAGTTCTTGTTGCTTTTGGGCAGTTATAGCAGCTTGTTGTTTCAAAACTGGAATGTTGAGTACTTCTTCATATATATTTTGAAAAGCAACTCTCCTCTTACGAAGGACGGCAAGAATTGCTCTACCCAAATCATATTGAAGCTCTACAAATGCTTGTGCTAGTTTAGTATCATCAACTTCTGCAAAAGCCATGAAAGACCCATAATCTCCCTTGTATTCTTTGTCAACACCCGAGATTTCTGGCTCAAAAACGATTTTAGCCCTTCTACGAGCAATTGCAAAATCTGTTTTCAATCTTTCAACAATCGCTTGACTAATCTCATTTGCCACATCTTCAACATCTCTACCTCCGATACAAGCATTCAAGAAAATCAACATGAAATCTTTCAATTTTTGAGAAATCTCAGTTCTTTTATGGATTTGATCTGCTGTAGCACTAATAATGTGTTCTAAAATAACATCAGCAACACTTTCAAAAGAAGACGATTCATGGTTGTAAGCAAATCTAGAATACATATCTGCTTTTCCATTACGAGAGTTTTTAGGAGTGATATTTGTGCTCAAAAACCTATGTGTTTTTGTGTCAAAAGCAATAGGATAATGATAAGTTAAATTTTGCATCATTTCATTCGCTTGCACATTTCCAACACCTATTGTCATTAAATTGTCAAAACATGCAGCTAGATAAGACCGTTCTTGAGAATCTGCCGATATTCGGCTCGCATCAAAGTCGTAAAAACAAACTTTGTTTTCTGGACCACCACATCGAATCATCAACAAATAATAACCTTGTGGATGTGTGCCAGGAACAAAACCAAAAAACATTTCCTCTGGAGGGATGACCTTTGTTGCTACTTTTCGCCCCTCGGGATTAATGTACCAAAAACGATCGTCTGGGGTATCGAAATTTTGTCGCATATAATCATAAGCAAGATCTGGCGAAGTAAGAGTTGACAACATTTGAAATAGGATACTTGAAACATCCGAAACATTGTTTGCACCTAAAGCCCCATCCCACCCATGCATAGAGTTCCTTCTATGTTGAAATTCATTATATGCTTCATAAGGTAAGAGTCCTTCATTTGCACGAACATAAGGAATTAGAGGGTCTGGATGTGGTTCTGGCCAAGGTCTACCAATTTTTCTAGGGTCGAATAACCCTGCTCTTGCTCTTGGGTATTCATCGAATCTACCGAGACTACCAAGACTACCAACGATTTCTTGCTTCTCATAACAATGATCACAGTTGCAAGACACGCCACAAATACCCCCACAACCACAAGGACATTTTTGACCTTGGTAGACCATCATTCCCGATGTATCGCCACAACCACAAGCACCACCACAACCACAAGGGCAATCTTTTTTACCTTTTGCAATCTTGTGAGCTTCGTGAGTATGTGATGTTTTGTCATTACAATTACAGCCCATTTTTAACTCGCTTTCTTTTGTTTTTTGTTTACTCTTAGTTTACAAAATGTTGAAATGTGTACTAGCATATTTTTACTAGTAAGGTTTTTTTCAATCTTTTTTAGATGTAACATACAAACCTAATGCACATAGACCCCCAATGATACCAACGCCCCACAAAAATTGGTAGTTTTTTGTTGATTCCGTTTGTGTTTGTGGATCTCCTAAATTGGTTTGACCTGATTTAACATCCAAAGGTCTATAAGCACGAGGTGGTGGGTAAACCAAATCACTTGGACTTAGTCTTTCTACCCTATCCATCGGCAAAAGAGGAACATCTTTTGGATCTTGTATTTTAGTATCTCTATTTCTTAAGATGGCTTTGACTTGCTCTCTACCTTCTTTCGGATTTGTGAATAGTGTTTGAACTACCTCACTATAAGTTAAACCATTCATTTTTTCTCCTTGTTCCCAAGATATTTATAACCCAAGTATCCAAGTGCAGACAATGCAATCGCACCACCAATAATCATTGGGGTTTTAGAGTTAGAACTTGTTGGTTGCTGAGCTTCTCTATTTGCACTTTGATTTTCTACAGATTGGTTGTCTTGAGCTGATTGGATACTTTTTGCCCCTTGCTGTTCCCCTACATTGTCTTGAATTGGCAGGACATTTTTATCTTGCATAGGTATTTGTCTACCTTGACTCACAAGGGGTTGCTTTGATGTAGTTGTAGGTGTGGGTGTAGATCTAGGTGTAGATGTAGACATAGGCATTTGTGTGTTTTCGTCCGTTTCGAAATTACTATCACATAAATTCGCAAACATATCTTTTTCACTTAAACCTACATCGTTCCAAGTTTGGGCGATGGAGTCTAGGAATTTATCCCCATCTTTTGGTCTAGGCATGGGCATACCTTTACCTTTAGCACAAATGAAATCTTTCCACTCTTTAGGAATTCCTAAACCTGGAATCATGATCGAGTTCAAAAAGGTTTGTTGTGCATTGAACATATCTTGAGAGTCTTTGTAAATCTCCAACTGAGACTCTCTAGACAAGCTCGCATAATAAGTCTTTGTTAACTCTTTAGCTTCCTCCGAATTTTTGTCTTCAGGTAAAACCATATTTTTTTTTGCTTGTTCGTAAGCTACATCATAGGTATATGGTCTTTGAAAATCTTCATCCACTTGCTTGCGAACACTAGGATCTGTGTAATAAACCCTAGATAATTCAAAAGGACTATCTTCATATTTGAAAAATGTTGCACCTTTGTGGTTTCTTTTTACAATTCTAACAAATGGATTGTTTTCAAAAAACACCAATTTTTGGAAATTCAAGCCAATGTCTTTGTTACTAGATTCTCTGTCTAGACCTAGTAATGACAAAAAGTATTGGCGAGCTTCAGTATTGTCCACAGCACTGAGTTTCTCTCCAAAAAAAACTTTACACATTTTGGCAAAAGCATTTTCAAAAACGATTGTAGTGCCCACAGATTCTGTTTTCACATCTCGTTCATTCAAATTTTCAAAACAACAACTAAGTAGTGAAACAAACCTTAAGGCATAGTATTCTTTTCGAAGAGCAACAAAACTCTCATAAGCTCTTACTTTAGTATTGGATACATCAAAACCACAATCTTTCAAGATTTTAGCATCTGTTGTATATGTTCCGGTATAAGGGTTGATTAGAAAAGGATTCATCTCAATGGAAAAGTCGTTTCTTTTCGAGCCATCATCTAAACCCCCATTCAAAGATCCTAGACCTACTGCAGCCTTGTGATAAAAATATAAGCAGTCTAGTACATTCTCTTTATCGGAAAGAGAGATTACTTTGGGAACAATACCTCTCATGTCTATCTTTTTGATATCACTAATTGCTTTAGGTGCTCCATCTATAAAAGGAGCAAGAGCGATTACATTGTGCCCAGCATTTGCATCTGCATTCAATCTACTTTCAACTGTAGCATTTGTTCTTACATAGAGACTTCGTCCATATTCTCTATCGCCAGCACTTGAATCTGTTGGCCAAAATTTAGCAAGTTTATATTTCTTTGTTTTGTCTTCAGGTCTAGCAATTGGCAAATTGATTGGTTGGAGATTATCTTTCACACTATTAGAATAGAATGCACCATCAAAAAATAATTGCTTGTTGATTTTGTTGTCTTTAGAAGAAGACAAGCCTAAACTAAGGTCATCTGGTTTGTTTGTATCAATTGATGGTAGAAAATCTCTTGTGTTTGGCAAGACCTTGAAATCGGTACTTGCCTCAGTCATGTTTTTGCCTTTGATTGGGTTTTGCTTGTTCCTTGCATCGTAGAATTGTGAAATGTCTTTGTTAAAAAATGTCTTAATATCAAACAAAACACCTCTTAGCACATTCATAAAGCTTTTGAATTTGGATTGTTCAATACGAGTTTTGAAAGGTGTTTGGAACAAATCTCTTGAAGGATCGCATAGAATGAGTTGAATTGCTGCAACATATCCATCTAGTAGATCAACTCGTTCTTTTCTTTTGCCACTGCCAGATTTATCAACATTGAAATAAACCTTGTCTGCAAAATTCGACATCAGCTTGTAATGAGTATCGGCAAGCATTCTCATAGGTGTACATTTTTTACGAGAGATCACAACCTTATCTGCCCAATTTAGAGCTCCTGAATAGGATTTTCTTTCTACCGAGAAATCTGCATTTTGATTGAGTGCGAGCCATAGCTTTTTGTAATTTTCTTTTTGATTAGCAATTTTACCATCAAATGTGTTGATTACATCATCATTGGATGTTCGAGAAATCAAAACCACATTTGAATTTGAGCTATATGCCATTGCATAATCAATCGGTAATCGAACATTTTTACCATCTTTTTTGTAAAATATTGGAGGTAAGCGAACATCAATAAACTTGGAATTGTCATCTGCTACAAAGTTCAATGCATCTATTTTGGCATTTGCATCACTACTGATCAACATTCTCGCATTTTTTTCAAACAAATTGATTGCAAAAGATCCACCTTGAGATAGTTCAAAACCTTTAGTTTGATGTGAAACATCTTTAACTAAAATTGTTTCTTGATTCTTTGCTGATTTGAGAGCATTGGCTACATTTTCAACACCACCAGAAACAATCTTTTCCACATTCGCATTTTCACCAATCGCAACAAAACCTTGATTCACATATCGGTAATAAACAATACTTTCTTGCACTTTTTTGGGGAGAGTTTTGTCAGCACTATTCAAGTTTTTTTTGAATTCTTCAAGATCAGGTTTTGTCATCCATGCAAGTAGACTCGGACTTTCAAATGTACGAATGTAGGGGAAAATTGTAGAAACAATTTTAGCCGTACTTTTTTCTGCATTAGCTTCGGTTTCAATCAATCTTGTTGTATGATTGTTTGAATAAAGGGCATATTGTACTGTCTTTGCATCATCTACCAGCTTGTCTTTTCCTTTTTGGATAGGTGCTGTTAAGCTACCATATTCATTCAATTCCAATTTGTGTAAAGATGCAGCCCAAACAAATTCAAATTGAGGTAGTTGCTTGAATAGTTCTGCAATATTCGGAGCATCGTAAGAGTTGTTGGTTGGGTGTACATTTTGCTTGTTGAGAAAGCCAGTACTTGGGTCTTCTAAAAAGTTCTCCCATCTCTTTTTATCTTGAGCATTCAAATAACCAACATGAACTAAACTTTCAAAATCAAACAAGTTTTTACCCAAATTTATGATGCTGTTGTTTCCTCGTACATCATATTGACTCACATAAGGTATTGAACAACTATCAATGATACTTTGAGGGATACCAGAACTTAGTTCTTGTCTGATATTTGTTGTATCATACACCTTAGCATTCATGGTTTGGATTCTACCTTGAATTTTTTTTCCTTGCACATTTACTAAGGGTAAGTCAGGTCCTGGCACTTTTTTTGGGTTTTCAGTGTCCACACCATTGAAATAAGAAGGATCAACATTTCCTTTTTTGTCTACACTAGGTTTTGGAGCGAGAGCTGCTGCAATACTAGTCAACCCAACAAGTGCACGATTGCCTTTTGTTCTGTTTTTTGTGTATTTTCCAAGTTCTTTCAGAAAATCAAAACTCTCTGGCGAATATGATTCTTGTTTTGTTTTACGACCAAATTCTTCAGCAATGAAAAATAGTTTTTGTTCTCTAGCATCTTGAATCTCTAGGATGGCAGTATCCAAACATTTAGGTGTAGCATCTACAATCCCACCCATTGTATTTTTGATTGTGCTTGGAATGTCTGTCTTGTTCTTAGAATAAAGACCAACTCTAACATAGTTGTTAGACATATATTTCTTCAATTCTTGACTACGCCACACAAACATATTTTGAAAGACAAAAATTGCTTGGTCTTTCAAATTCTCAAAACTTTTTGATGCTTGAGCCATTTCAAATCTCCAATCTAATCTCAACTATTGTGGTGTTTGTAACTCTTAACTTGGTTCAGCATTTTTTTAGTCTTAGGTCCAGCAACAGGGTCTAAGACCACTCGCTTTTTAGATCTTTCTTCAACTGCTGTTAAGAATACATGGGAATATTCACCACTATTGTCAAAACCGACTGTTGTGAAAGCTGTGTCATTCCCAACAGACATCACAACAGATCTCAGTAGTGCATTCAAATAAAGAGAGATATCATCACAATCTGCTGATCTGTTTTGGAGGACAAGTTCTGGATGTTGAATGTATTCAGCCCCAATAGGGTCTCTAGTATAACGAACTGTTCGGCAAGTGTCATAATACAATGCTGCCATTTCGGACATATAATCTTTTGGCTGAATTTCTCGAATTACAGATTCTGCATACTGTCTAATTTTAGGGGAAACTTGACCTTCTCTTGAAAGTTCAACCATATATTTGATGGTTTGTCCTGTACCCTTGTAATCCAAGGTAGCAATTTTCATATCTCTTTGTTTGTCGATTGGTTGACTCAATTTTTGCATATTGTGTACTCCTAAGTTATTCTTTTTGTAAGCTTAACGAATTTGAGTCGAGGAGTGAAACATTAAATGAAATATTTTTTAGATCAATGTGTGATTACCTTTTCCATGTTTGCATTTGTGCAACTCTTTCTCTCGATGTAAGATACCCATCTCTCTTTCTTGGAATAATGTCTTCAATGCTATCACTTTCAATATCTTCAGGAGGATCTAAGATATCATCGTCCATCCCTAAATATATTGCATCATAAGGGCAATTTTGAACATCTAATTCTGCGGTTTTTTCATCTACATAAGGACCAAAATATTGATTGGTTAATCGATCATCTTCACTTTTATATAATTCACATTCTAAATAAAAATAACCATCTGTTGCTTCAAAAATTGTAAGCATCAAATCCCCAATCGCTGGGTTATTTCGAATTAATGTTTTTTTTTGCTTGAAGTCTTTCTTCTTGAACCACCTACAGATACACGAGATGATCTTTTAGCTGAAGACTTTCTTGCTGAAGATTTTCTTGCTACAGACTTTTTAGCTGAAGATTTTCTTGCTACAGACTTTTTAGCTGAAGACTTTCTTGCTACAGACTTTTTAGCTGAAGATTTTCTTCTCTTTCTACGAGCAGGATTTGCTTGGATGTCATACACCATTGTTGGTTCTTGTCCAGCAGTAACTCTTTGACCTTGTTGCATCATACCAGCTCTTTGTGTTCCTTGAGAGAACTGCTGACCATAGCTTTGTTGTGGTTCATAAGTCAATTGCTTTGGTTGTTGACCATAACCTTGTTGTGATTCATAAGTCAATTGCTTTGGTTGTTGACCATAGCCTTGTTGACCATAGCCTTGTTGACCATAGCCTTGTTGACCATAGCCTTGTTGACCATAGCCTTGTTGACCATAGCCTTGTTGACCATA
>JACCDO011998925.1_pt1 | contig 81807 bp, 77 predicted proteins | sample 7446101 | NCBI WGS metagenome assembly JACCDO01 (sample SAMN15323440, study PRJNA562643) | freshwater metagenome | isolation source: river surface water | place: USA:Blue River Watershed | collected 2017-08-16
ATTAAATTTAAACATCCTAACTCAATAGAGGAGAGACTAAAAGAAAAGGTTACAGAAACGCTTTCTAATATTATGAACGATAATGGATATGAAAATAGTTATTATGAATGGTTTGGATATAGTAAAATGGTATTTTACAATTGTATAATATTAAACAAATATTCTGATATAATTGAAACAGGATTTCAAATTAATAAATTTAGTATTTTAAAAGGTTTTGAAAAAAATCAAAATAAAATATTTGAACTAAACAAATCTGGATTTAAAAAGGGAGAAGAAAGATTTCGAGATATTTTAAAATATATTTATCCTATTAAAAATACATATTATGAATATGACCCGGTTGGTGGTTATCCTGAAAAAAGATTAAACAATTTTTGTTATAGTGTTTATGATTTAATGGCAGAATAAAATAATTAATAAGTTATATTATATAATTAATAGGTTATATTATATAATAAAGATTATATACATTATATAATATTCAATGAAATTTTACGAAACCCATTTTGAAGAATATATAAATGAAAGTCACCGTGAAAATTTACATCCAAAATTAAATAAAATATATGAAAAATTTCCAAAAACTATATGTGAATTAAAAAACTTAATATTTTTTGGTCCAAGTGGTACTGGTAAATATACACAGATGTTAAAATCTATAAAAAAATATAGTCCATCAGAATTAAAATATGAAAAGAAAATTAGTCTAACATATAATAAGCAACAATATTTTTTTAAAATAAGCGATATTCATTATGAAATTGATATGTCTCTCTTGGGTTGTAATTCAAAACTACTTTGGCATGAAATTTATCAACAGATTATAGATATTATATCTGCAAAAATAGAGAAGTCTGGTATAATAGTTTGTAAATATTTTCACGAAGTTCATAGTGAATTACTTGATAATTTTTATAGTTATATGCAACAAAATAGTTCATTATCAGTTGATTTAAAATTTATAATTATTACTGAGGAGTTAAGTTTTATTCCAGACAATATTTTGAACTCTTGTGAAATAATAAATATAAGCAGACCTACTAAAACCTCCTATGTAAAATGTTTGAAAGGTAAGTTACCAAATAAATTAAAATTGGAAAATATTACAAATATTAAGATACTTCATTTATATAATGAAGACTTAATGTTACAATATAAAATTATTTGTAATAAAATAATTGATAACATTGTTAACATAAATGATCTACAGTTTTTGAAATTTAGAGATATTTTATACGATATTTTTATTTATAATTTAGACATAACTGATTGTATTTGGTATATTCTCTCTTCACTTATAGAACAAAAGAAAATTAGGAAGGAACACATATCTGATATTTTAAAAAAGACGTATTGTTTCTTTCAATATTATAACAATAATTACAGACCAATATATCATTTGGAAAATTATTTGTTTAATTTAGTTAAAATAATACATAATTTTTAAATTCTTCAAAGACCCATTAAATTCGCCAAGGAAATGTTATGCGCACATTAGTATTTGTTATATTTCTATTATAAAAACTGTAACCATTCAGGTATTTACTTAATGGTGAAATAATAGTATTATTTGCTTGAGCAACAAAGAAAAAATTGTTGTAGTTTTTAGGAAGACCACGAGTGTAAGTAATAGCGCTAGTATGAATTGCCATTTATATATAATATTTTTATAATTATTATAACGAATAAAAATATTGTATAATCAAAAATAAATTATAAACCATCTAAATACTTAAAGTTATTAATTGTTTTTATAAAATGGATTACAATAAAGCATTTGAGATATTAGAAATTGATACAATAAACACAAATTATAATGACATAACAATTGAACTTATAAAGAAAAAATATCATAAATTAGCGCTTCAAAATCACCCGGATAAAAATGGTAATACTCCTGAATCTAATCAGAAGTTCCAACAAATAAACGAAGCATATAATTACTTGAAGAGAGAATTTAAAAATATAGATCCAACAAATTATAATAATACAGAAGTAAATGATGATCAAACATCATCTGTATATTTTGATATTTTAAAACTATTTATTAAAGGTTTATTAGATGGCAAATATAATGATATATTCATAAATATTGTTCAAGACATTGTAAGTGGTTATAAAAAAATATCATTGAAGTTGTTTGATGATCTAGATAGAGAGAACGCAATTAATGTTTATCTTTTTCTCTCTAAATACAAAACTATACTTCATTTAAGCGATACCATTTTAGATGAAATCAAGACAATTGTTATACAAAAGTATGATAATGTTGAGATCTATAAATTAAATCCTACTATTAATGATTTATTAAATAATAATTTTTATAAATTATATGTCAAAGATGTATTATATTTGGTGCCATTATGGTACAATGAAGTATATTTTGATAATAATGATAATGATAATAATTTAAATAACGAAATAATCGTATTATGTGAACCCGAATTACCAGAAGGTGTCAAAATAGATGATGACAATAATATCTATATTGAAAAAACTATTAGTATGCAAACAGAGCTACCGAGGTTGGTAGCAAATAATGACTCAATAACAATAGAAATAGGAGACCAAGTGTTCTTTATTTTGGTTTCTGAATTGAGTATGAAGAGAGAACAATTTTATAAAATAAAAAATAAAGGGTTAACAAAACCAAATGATGACATTTATAATGTCTCTCAAAAAGCAGATATAATTGTGAAAATTATGTTGGTTTTATAAATTTAGGTATTTAATATGATTATTTTAAATAATATATATATATATGTATATAGATGGCTACTATAACCAAACCAAGTGAAAGGTTTTGTAAACATGGTTTTTTAAGTCCAGGCGAAAGGTATAATCAAAATATACATAACTTGGGAGAAACTGTAAAAGAAAGGTGTGAGGATTTTTATACACCAGAAGAAATAGCAAGAATGGAAGGCGAAATAAGAGTTGCTGAATGTGGTATATGTTTAGAAAATTTAACAGATAAAAATAATTGCCGTGTTTGTTCAGATGGGCATAAATTTCATAACACTTGTCTAACTGATTATTGGACTAGAAACCCCACAAAGCAAAATTTTTGTCCTACAACAAATGGTATACCTACAGGAGGTCAATGGCAACGTTGTAAAAGTATTAATGATATAAATAGTGGAGGAAGAAGAAGAAAAACTATTAATAAAAAAAGAAAATCTAGAAAATCTAGAAAATATAGAAAATCTAGAATGTCTCGAAAATAAGAATATAGAAACTAGATAAAACTTACTATCGAAGTTGTAACATCATTATTCAAACTTTGTATTTTAAGCAACTCTTTTTCTACGCGAAGTTTATATATTTCTTCATATTTTTTTACAATAATTTCAATTTCCGATAATTGTCTTTCAGACCTCCATATACTGGCCATTTCGGCGCTATTGCATGGTCCACCATATTCAATATATCTTTTTTCTCTCATTTTTTTAACTTCATCAATTTTTTTCAATGTGATTTCTTCGTCAGGGTTCATTTTTATAAACCCTCCAAGGTAAAATTGACCCTTTGACCACGAACTCTTTGAGTCAATTAAATATTCAGTTAATACACTTTTTTTTAAACTATCAAAAATAGCGCGTTCTTCATCATTTTCAGGAACAAATGTTAGTAATTTATTTAAAGTTGCCATTGTAGTTATAATATATGATATAAACATAACAAACAATTTTTTATTCAATTTTTTTATAATTTTATATATCACATTTTAAATTTTGAGATATAAATAGGAGTACTCAAGTAAAAAACAATACGTACGTAATAAGTATTTTAAATTATTAATTGTAATAAATAAAAAAGGGTATTACCCCATTTTATTTATTTTTTGTTTTTTATATTTTATTTTTATTATATTTTGTTTTTATATTTTTTTTATTATTTTGCTATACTTTTTACACGCAGTTATGAAAAGTATATATTTACTCCTTCTTCTTAGTAATAACTCTCTTCTTCTTCTCCTCAACAGGAGCGGGAGCAGACTCAACAACCTTCTCAACTACAGGAGTAGCAACCTTAGGAGCAGGAGGAGGAGTAGGAGTAGATGCTGGAACTTCACGTTCATCATCACTATCCTCAACAATAGTGCTACTTACAGCACCATCAGGATCAACATCATCCTCAGGAGGAGGCAAACTCTTCAACTTCTCCTTATCAGCAGGTTTGATTCTCAAGAAACAAGTTCCCTCAGCAATAGAAGAAGTCTTAGGTTTTTGAACAATTGCTTGCTTCAAGTTCCAAGTAATCGAAACCTTTCCGTTAACAAACCACAAACCACCACATTGAAGCAAACAGATAACATGAGTCTTAGGTTTCAAGAAATCAAGAGGAGTCACATGTGCTGCCGACTTACCCTTGATAAATAGAGGTTCACCATCCTCATCATAAATCTCAGATTGCCAAACACCACTCCAGCAAGGAATCTTAACAGTCAAAGTAGGAGGTTTACTCTCATCCATCTCAACACTTCCCTTCTCCTTCTTAGGATGACGAAGCATAATGTTAAACTTCTCATCCATAACTTCAGCGCTGGTAATATTCTTACCAAACCACTCCTTCGAATAAGTCATAGCATCTGCCTTAACCTTCGCCTCCAAAGCGCGAATAGATCTCAAGAAAGCATCAGTATCCGCATTACTATACTCACCATTAGGGAATTGAAGTGACATAGTCCACTTTCCAGTCATATTGCCTTGAGTATCCTTACCCTCTTGAGCACCCCATGTGAGCATTAATGGAGTTGAAATAGTAAGAGATTCCTTCACATTTTTATTATATAAATTAACAACCTTTCCACCCGAAGCGTGCGCCTTGGGCGAAGAGTATGAAAACACAGAGGTATTAATATTAGTTCCGTCGATAATAGCGTCAGTCATTGTAATAGTATACTTTACATTACAGACATATCTTTAAATCAATTTTTTTTAAAAATATAAATTAAATTAAATTCGAACTTAAAAACGCAAAACCATTTTGGTTTTATTTTTACATTATTTTTATAAATTTTTTACACCACAAATTCTTAAATTTTAAGAATTAGATAACTTAGATTAAAACAAATTTTCATATCTGATATATAAGTTCATATAAAAAGAATATTATAAAATAAAATACTTCAATATTTAATAAAACAATTCAAAAAGAAAGTATAAATATATATTATATAATGTCCAATCTTGACAAAAAAAATAAACTAAGTAGTTATTCTGTATATGAATATATGAATAGTATTTTAATAAAGACAGAAAATGTTATGCCAACTGTAAAAAAAATGGTAAAAATTAGTGATGAAAATATAATTATTCCAACAATAAATAACTATAATGATATTTCTAATTATAATTATAATTTATCACAATTAAAAACAATCGCAAAAAAATATAAATTAAAAATAAGTGGTAATAAAACTGAATTGACATCTAGGATTTTTTCATTTCTTTATTTATCATCATTCATAATTAAAATCCAAAAGGTTTTTAGAGGTTATATAGTAAAAAAATATAAGAGATTACATGGTCCTGCCGTAATGAAACGTAGTTTATGTACCAATAATACTGATTTTGTTACAATGGAATCATTAGATGAAATTAGTTTTCATCAATTTATTAGTTATAAAGATGAAGATGGATTTATTTATGGTTTTGATATATCTTCTCTCTTTAATCTATTTACTAAGAATGATTCTGTTATTAAAAACCCTTATAATCGAAATTTGATCCCAGACTTTCTGATTAAAAATATTAAGACGATATTGGTGTTGAGTAAAATATTAAAAATACAAATTGTTTTAAGTATAGAAGATGATACACCAGTTATTTCGGAAGAGAAAGTTGTTGAATTAAGAGCGTTATCGTTATTCCAAAATATAGATGCTTTAGGAAATTATAGTAACTGTAATTGGTTTCTCTCTTTGAACAGAAATCAAATCATAAAATTTATACGAGAACTCGCTGATATTTGGAGTTATAGAGCACAACTACCAATAGAAACAAAACAGGCAATTTGTCCACCAAATGGTGATCCATTTAGGACTTTAAATATGGCATTAATTCATGTTTCTCATAATTTAAATTTTATCAGAAAAATTGTTTTAGAAGTATTAGAAAAATTAGTGAATAGTGGCGTAGATACAGATAGTAAATCTTTAGGAGCATATTATGTTTTGGGCGCTTTAACAATAGTAAATGAAGACGCCGCTACATCGCTTCCTTGGCTTTATCAATCTGTTAGTTATTTTTAAAAAAAACAAGAATTATACTGCAAATAATTTTTGTATTTAGTACATTTGAATATATTATTACCATATTACCGTAACAATATATATTATTTGCGTTAAATCACTTAAAAAGTATTTATTTAGATATAGTATAATAAGATGCCCAAGAAAACATCCACTAAAACTGCCGAGACTGACTCTGTCCCCACCCCTGCTCCTGTTGTTGAGACTGCCGCTGCTCCTGCCGCTGCTGATAAGAAAGTGAAGAAGCCCAAGACCCCCAAGGTTGAGGTTGCTCCTGCCCCTACCCCTGCTCCTGTTGTTGAGCAAGTTGTCGCTACCGAGGAGACCACTATTGATGGTGAGGTTGCTCTTGCTGAGCAATCCACTGATTTCCTTGCTAAACTCCAGCAAATGAGTGCTATGATCGCTTCCATGAAGTCCGAGTATAAGGTTCTCGAGAAGAAATGGATTCGTGAACTCAAGACTGCTCAAAAGCAATCTAACAAGAGAAAGAAGAGAGCGGGTAGTCGCGCTCCTTCCGGATTTGTCAAGCCCACTCGTATTTCCGATGAGCTCGCCAAGTTCCTTGATAAGCCCGCTGGTTCCGAGATGGCGCGCACTGAGGTCACTCGTGATATCAACAAGTATATCCGCACTAACAAACTCCAGGATGAGACCAATGGTCGCAAGATCAACCCTGATTCCAAACTCGCTGCTCTCTTGAAACTCAAGAAGACCGATGAGTTGACTTATTTCAACCTCCAGAGATACATGTCTCCTCACTTTGCCAAGGCGGTCAAGACTGATGCTTCCGCTTAAATTAATATCTTCTAATAGTTTTTAGCGAAGTAAAAAAAAATAAAAAATAAAAAATAAAAATTATATGGTCCTCAAGGACTACATAATTTAAGAATAAAATAATTAAAATACTTATTTATGGATGTTTATTTGCAAAAGTCTCAAAGTCTTCAATACTATCATCATCAGAATCGTACAAATATAGACCTTTTAATAACTCATGTTTATTAATATGCGGTTGATATAAAAATATCATTTTGCTTGTAATTTTTTCATCTTCTTCAGAAAAATGATATTTACTATTTAAAATATATCTTACAATAAATGTTACATCTAATATTTGCGTTTTTAATATATCTATCATTTTAACAGCGTAAATATGTTGTTTTAATGTTTCTCTATCATATTTATTTTTATATAAATCTATTGTAGTTTGCATTTTATAATTATTATACATATATTTTTAAATAAAAAATAAAAAATAAATTTATAAATATTTATATCAAAATTAAATTTCTGGGAATATAAACCCTTCTTCTTTAATAATATTTTTAACATCTTCCTTAATGATTAGTCCATTCATTATTTTTATATTCTCGAACACTGCTAATTTGTTTTGTTTATTATTTAAATCAAATAAACTATAAATATATAATAATTTATCATAATCTTTAACATAATCAGTGGTTGATTTTAACCAATCATAAAACATCAGTTGCGATTTTTCCTTATGATATTTCTTAAAATAAGATAATGTTTTATATAATGAAGGTGTATTGTTATCATTATTATCATTATCCTTATTATCATTATCATAATTATAATCTGTGCCTGAAATAACACAAATCTCACTTAGTTCTTTTTGAGTAATACCTAAACTATTTAATATTTCTTTTGTATCATACAAAACTGCTGTTTTATTCAACAAACTTAAATATCTTATTACACGATTGCAACCATAAACAAACATATCCATGTCTTCACTTAAACACGCCCATACTTTGTTTTTTATAACTAGTAAAGCACATAATTCGTCTGCTTCACCTGGTGCGTCATAATATGTTGCTCCATATGCTCGTATTAATTGTTTTACATTTTCAATGTCTTTTTTACTAATATAAATAAACTTTTTCTTTAGTATATCCATATTACTAATAACCTCTTGTTTTTCAATATCATCAATCAAATTGTTTTCTAACTGTTTTTTTAATTTGTTGTATTCTTGTTCCGCTTCTTGTTTGTTCTCCTTGCGTTTTAGAAGAAGATCCTTTTTTTCAGGTGGTGGTTTTCCGTCAAATATAAATACAGGCACTATTTCATAATACCGAAGGGTTGATAACATAAGATACATATTCTCTAATAAAGTGCCTTCTGAAGCATATTTATACATATATATACTTATATCAATCGCTACCTTTTTCCTTGACAACTCTTCAAGTGAAATAAACTTGATACAATGTTGTGCTTCATCTCTTAAAAATCTATTTAAATGTTTAATTCCCATAATAATACTTGGTTGTAACTATTTATATTGAGTTATTACAATCAATTTTATTTTATATGTTCATATTATCTTTATCTTTTATAATAACCATTAATTCTCAACAATATGTATAGAAATATCATCTGGATTTATCATATTTTCAAATAAATTGCGCAACCGTCTAATTTTGTTATAATATTTTTTTCGGACCCATATTAAATATAATATTAAATACAATGATAAAAGCACACCAAAAATGATATAAATTGTATTATAAATATTTTGGTTTTTATTTATTTTTTTATTATATATGTAAGGTTTATTGGGTTCTTGAATTATATAATTATCATTTTTAACCGACATGATAGATGAATTCGCAAAACTTGTGATACCCAAAGTATTTGATGCGGATATTAAATAAGTTGTAAATAATCCTGAATTAACTGAATTTATTAAATTTGTAGTTAGTGTGGAATATAATAATTTTGGATCTATTTGTCCTTTTAATGGTATTATAATTTTTAAAGTTATAATTATATTAAAACCTAGTATTTTGAATATATATAACTGGCGTCTTAATTTTAGAGAAGTCCCTATATATTCTATATAAGAAGCGCTTATGTTCATTGAATTAGCAGTTGCTAATATAATAACCTCTTGACTTTTACTATCAAGTTCTAAACTGTCATAGTTATTAAATGATAGAAAAGTATCAAATACTATTACAGGTGTTTCTAGAACTGTCGGATTTTTAGTCGGTTTTAACGTAGTAATAAATGTAGGGACCAATGTAGGGACCAATGTAGGGACCAATGTAGGGACCAATGTAGGATTAAATGTAGGATTAAATGTAGGGACCAATGTAGGATTAAATGTAGGGACCAATGTAGGATTAAATGTAGGGACCAATGTAGGGACCAATGTAGGGACCAATGTAGGGACCAATGTAGGGTTTAACGTAGGGACCAATATAGGATTAAATGTATTAATATATGAAGAATAATATAATGTTGACATACTTTGATATCGAAATGATTCAATAATAGATATATATGGATTAAAACTATTATGTACTTTTGAATATTGATAGACTGATATAAATTTTGATGGCATTGTTTTGATAATAGAGAGATATCTAAAACTCACAGATCTAGGTAATAAACTTAATTGTGATAATAATTGTTTTGAATAAATAATATAGTTTGAATCAAAATAATTACTATAACCATAAGACAAATGATTCGAATTAAAATAGTTACTATAATCAAAGAATCTCTTTGAATTTATATTTGTATTAGATATAAAATAATCGGAATACTTTTTATTATTGGAATAACTATAATAATTTTTATGACTATGTTCTAAACTCTTAACAAGAGTCAATAAATTATATAATAAAATTAAAAATAATAATATACTTTTCATTAAATAGCGCACTATATTATATAAATATTACTATTTTAGGTTTATATTTCCTATAATTATAAAAATTGAATTATATTTTGTATAAAAATATAATTTAACATATTAAAAGATGAACACTAGAAGTCAAACCAAATATAATAATAATGCTTTGTATGAAGTCAATATTGACTTTGATGAAGCAAGTAGTGCCTGGAGATCCAATAAAAAACAAATGAGTAATGGAATGTTCAAATATATTTGCTGTGGTATAACAAAAACCGGTTCCAAATGTAACAAACAACCTTTACAAAATAGTGAATATTGTAAGATTCACAATAAAAATTAAATTATTATATTATCCAAGTTCACAAATGCTCATGCGTAAATTAGATAATACATAATTATCATTCATAGATTTATTTTTATTTTTAGAATATAATATATTCAAAAACTTTTGTGATTGTTCTATCCCTTCCAACATTGATTCTTTTTTATAGTTTCTCTCTATAAACTTACAGTATTCCATTTGATTTTTTAATGTTTTCTTGAACTGTAAGAGAGAAAGATTATTCTTTGTACACCAATATAAAAAATCTTGATAATTATTCATTAATATTGTTTTAATTACATAATAAGACAAAACATTTGTTTCTTCTTTGTATAATGTCTCTCTTAAAACCTTTCTATGACTATTTTTTGAATATAAATCTGTATATGACAACCCCATAAACCTAAGTGCTTTTGTCAGTTGGAAGAAACTATATGTTCTTTCAAAATTAATAAAAAATTCAGAATTAGAGAGAAATCCTTCAAGATCGTTTTTGTTATTCAACGCAAAAAAACTACAAAAAAGAGCATTTATTATTTCCGCCCAAAATTCTGTATAGGATTCATATAAATTCACATCTGACTGAACTGGGAAAATATTTAATATATATTTTGTACATTCAGTATTATTCATATCCGAAAAATCGAGCGCAAAATTGTGAAATGATTCATGTATAAAAACCTTAAACCATTCTTCCTTTCTATAAATAACAATCTCGGCATCTTTTGGACACGTCGTTGTAAATGCAGTATTGACATTATTTTCATTTAAAACTTGAATATTTGAATTTGGCAATCTCTTTTCTAATGATGTAAAATAAAAATAAATTACCAAATTACTAGCGCATTGTTTTGAAGCATATTCATTTAATATATATAACCACATTATAATAGAATCAACATGTTTGTTATATTCTTCCATTTTTAACTCGATATGGTCATCTTCTGTTACAAAATATAGTTTGATATTTCGATTAAAGAGAGAAAAATTATAGGATATTTCAGTTAAAGATAATTCATCAATATGTTTTCTCACTTCTTGTGGAAAACTATTTACACTAAAATTCTTAGGTCTTATTATTTGTGTTGAACTATGTATTTTTTTTATAGTTACGTTGTAAAAATTAGCGCCACGTGTTTTTTTTATATTTAAAAGATAGTTGTGCGCATTTAATATATCGTGGTATAATCGTGTAAGAATCTTATCTGTTCGTTGTGTTTGATGTATATGATTTATATACTTGTTTTTTGTAAAAAATGACATAAGTAATTTACTTTTTTTTGATAACTTCATTATTATTATAATGAGTTATTTATTTTTAAGTTTTGTCTTAATATATCTTTACAAATGTATATTATTTAAAATTGTAAAATAAATAAAAATATTAATATTTACTATATGGACTCTACAGTAATAATAGTTTTAGGAATTATTTTGTTAGCGTTAATTATTTTGAATAACATTACAATTATTCCATCTCCTTCACCTGTCGGTGGTTGCGCTGGAACTCAATATGGTTGCTGTATGGATGGAACTACTACTAAAATGAATGCATATGGAACAAATTGTCAACCTGCTCCTTATCCACCTCCTCCACCTCCTCCTTATCCTCCACCTCCTCCTCCTCAACCTATCGGCGGTTGTGCTGGAACACGTTATGGATGCTGTCCTAATGGTACAACACCTAAATTTAACCAACAAGGTACAAATTGCCCTAATTATCCTAAACCTTTAATTGGAGGTTGTGCTGGAACACAATATGGATGCTGTCCAGATAAGGTTACACCTAGAAATCAAAATGGATCTAATTGTCCTAATTATCCAAAATAAAAATAAAATCAATTGAATATTATTTTTATTTAAATTTTAGTTTTAACAAAATATTATAATTTATAAATCATTGCGTCTAATTTTATCTCGAATTAACATCAAATCATCAAATATAATTGGCGGTGATCCGCGACTATAATGCATCAATTTTGCGTCATTTGTTGCTAATAATAATTTCTTCAACTCTTCATTTTGAGTAAATTTTGCATACTGAGCATCATACATTTCCTTTTTATGTCGTTTTCCAAAAAAATCAGGATCTATACTTACTTCCGATGGTCTTAATTGTTTGCCATTTAGTTTACCAGATTTACCACCCGCTGCTTTAGCCATTTGAGGATCCTTAGATAGTTCTGTTCCTGAATCAAGAGAGAAACTTAAATAGAATGTCGGATTGTTTTTCTTAAATTTAGACCCTTGGTAATAATGCTCCACAGACGCCCAATGATGGTTATCGAGTGTAAATGGTCCAACCCAAAAATTAGACAATTTTTTTCTCCATTCAGGTATTATCGCTAATTCAGTAAACTCTTTCATGCGTTCACCAGGTATTTTCTCTCCAGAACCTTTTCCAGGAAGTGGTTTATCATTTGATTTTGAGTAAAATAATAATTCAACTTCGTCATTATATAATCCTCTTAATTTTGCTTCGCTTAATTCTTCATATTGCGCTTCCTTAATGACTGTTTTTTGCTTTGAACCCTTAAATTTTTGAAAATCAGGTATTATTGAAAACACACCAGCGTTTTTTTCCATACATTTTTCCGAAATCATATTTTTAATATCATAAGGTATCTCTCCAAATTTAAATATTAACTTATTCTTGTATCCAACTAATTTATAATGGTCACCAGTATGATCTACTATTATATAAAATTCAGGTGTAAAAATACCCTTGTTCTCTAAAATAGAATCGTTTAACTGCCCACATATCAAAATATTCTTGGTATCTTCCTTTCTGTATGCTTCACTAGAGAGAATAATAAACTTGATATTTAATATTCTTTCTAATGTAGATATCGCCCATGTGTCCGCCCAAAACTTACATGTTTTAATAATCGCTTTAAATTTGTCAATCGTATCAATTCCCTTCATAAATTTGTACTCGTCTAACATCTTAGAAGTAACCTTTTTTTCATGTACTAATCTATCGTGTTCACTCTTAACCTTCTTTGCGTTTTCCGCAATTAATTTTTGCTCATTTCTATCAAAAACACTAGAAAATTTTTGCCGTAAAGATATATATTCCGCCTCTAACTCTTTTATTTTATTTGTATCTTCTAGCATTGATGTATTATACATATCATAATGTTCCTTATAATTTAAAAATATTGACTCATTTACTTCTTTTGATAGTTTATTTCTCAATTTTCCAACAGATGTTTGCTGAGCAATATTAGAAAAAGCGTCTCTTACAGTGGCGAAAAGGCACTCGCCTGATCCCTCATTATCAACCAAAGAGTAATTTTTATTTTTCATAAATTTTTGTACCCAAATATCATTTGGTTCTTGATGATATTTCTCCTTATACTCCTTTGCTTTCTTTTGAGTTTCTTCAACCAATTCAGCAGGTATATGGGCGCCTTTTGTTAAAATAAATATGTCACTTCTTTCCTCAGGTATTTCATAGTAAACGTTGTAATCGCTATCCTTTTTTTCTTTTTCTTCATTTTCATCTTCTTCCTCCAAATCAGAATCAGTAATTTCACCTTCTTCTTTTTCAACTCTTCGTAAAGGTACATCCGGTTCTAATCTTAATTTTTTCAACATTTCAGTTGTAACAAAAGTATAAATCAATGGTTCGTTCATTTTTTCGACATCTAAATTATTATAATCATCTAGATAAGTAATGTAATCCGACGCTTTTATTTCATAAACGCCAATTTGAATAACTTTATTGTTTTTTTTAACTAAATAAATAGGAAAATACATAATATTTTCACTTTCAAAAGTATTTTTAGAGTTGCCTACAGCAATAATAACATCAACGCCATTAATCTCTAATTGATATAAATTTGCCTCCATTTTGATGTCTCCTGGATCAACACTTTTTAATTCCGGATAACTAACATCTTTATTTAATTTTGATAATACCATATTTATAATTTATTATGATATTTTATATTTATATTTAATACATAATTAAATATAAATATAATTAAAAGTTGTTTTACCATATAACATATTTCTTCATAAATTTGTCACTTTTTAATATATTAATATAACGCCACAATTCTCTTCTTTTTGTAACAATTTCACTGTTTAATGGGTTATTTTCAAAATCTACCAAAAGCATTATTATTATTTCTTTACAATATTTATTAACCTTTATTTCTTTTGCTATTCCATAATACTCACAAATTAATAACAAATCTTTAACATTATATTTTAATTTATATTCAATAGTCATTGATTGAATAATTTCTTCATGTGTTAAACCATTTGTTTGATTTTCAAAATCATTAAGTAAATTTAAATAATCATTGTTATCAGTATCTGTATTTGTATCTATTTCTGTGTCATCTAACGAAAAAAAAACATTTTCTTCACAATTATCATTGTTGTTACTCATTATTATTTATTATTTATTATTTTTTGTTTAAATTATAAATATACATTTTATTATTTACATATCAATCATATCCATAAACTTAAATATTGTTTTATTTGTTAAACTCTTGAAATCCTTTGCTTTACTATTTGCGATCCTCTCAATAATTTCATTAATAGTAAATCCTTCAATTAACTCATATTCTTCATCATCTATGCTATCATAAAAGTCCTTCTTGTAAAATAGCGCCACATTTTCAGTCAGTTCATCAACCTCATTTTTCTTGTTTTCCTCTGAAATATATTTATATATTTGCGCTAACAATGTTCTAGTAATATTGTAGACGGTTAATTTAGGAATTACACCATTTATACTCAAATTTATAAAGAACATTCCTAACGCTTTTCTTTTTTCATTATCCTTATTTACCTTACAAAATTTATCATAATCTACATTTGGATCTACATATTCAATTGTATTAAATAAATCTGAAAACTTACTTAAACTCTCCTCAAATGAGTCCTTCATTATCTCATATTTTTTAATTATTTCAGTATATAAATCAGCGTATATCTTAGAATAAAATCTATTTGTAGAAGCGATATCAAATATTGCTGAACTTACTTGTTTAATATCTTCACTTGTTCTGCTAACAATACCATTGATTACATCACAAATTTTAGTAGATAGATCACTATAATTCTTATCAGTTATTTTGTTCAAATAACTTCGTATATTATCTATTTCACATACAATACCTTCACGGTCTTCAATTTTTGTAGTTTGGAACGATCTTATAGTTTCCCATTCACCGTCACTAATTTCCATACTTTTATTACCACCTCTTCTCTTCTTAAAACCATTTCCTCCTCCACTAGCGCTAGCAGTCATACCACTTTCAATATTTTCTGCCTTCATAGGATTTTCTCTTTTCTGAAATACTGGTGTTTTCACATAATCCGGAGACCCAACTTCTAATGCCAATTCAGAAATTATGCGAATTGTTTCAGATGGCAATTCATAATTAAAACCATTGAACAAAATATTATTAAAATCGTTTAGCGAATATCTATTTAATTTAGCGGACATTGGATTTGTATAATATATATTATTTCATTGCATTTATATCAATTTTTTTTTATATAAATAATAATATTAAATACACTTAAACAGATTTATTGTATCTAATGTATATAAATGTCAACTGAAAAAGAAGTTAACGAAACTATGAATAATGAAGAAGAAATTGAACCTTCATATAATATAAATACGTGGGAAGAATTGGGATTAACTGAAAATATGTTAAGAGGAATCTACAGTTATGGTTTTGAAATTCCTAGTCCTATTCAACAAAAGGCGATTAAACCTATTATGATGGGAAGAGATGTCATCGCACAAGCGCAATCTGGAACAGGAAAAACCGCAACTTTTTCAATTGGAGCGTTATCAAGAATTGATATGGAGAAAAACGCAACCCAAGTTTTAATTCTATCTCCTACTAAAGAACTTACGTCACAAACATCAAGAGTTATAACTTCGCTTGGAGATATGCTCGAAAATAGCAAAAAGGAGCGTCTGCGCGTTCAGACTGTTTTTGGTGGAGCCGCATACGAGGAAAAATCTAGTTTTTCTAATAAAAACACACCTCATATTATTTGTGGTTGTCCTGGTCGTGTTTACGATATGATGCGCAGAGACAAAATCTCAATTAAAACTATTAAAATTGTTATTCTTGATGAAGCAGATGAGATGTTGTCATCCGGATTTAAGGAACAAGTATACAATATTTTTCAATATTTTAATAATGATATCCAAGTTGCTCTTTTCAGCGCTACTTTGCCCGAAAGTATTACACCAATTATTGACAAAATTATGCGCAATCCTGTAAAAATTAGTGTCAAGGCAGAAATGCTCACATTAGAAGGTATTGGACAGTATTATATTGCGGTGGATGATGATAGACAAAAATATGCAACATTGAAACATTTGTTTTCAATTGCCAAACTATCTTGTTGTATAATTTATTGTAATAGTGTTAAACGTGTTGTTGATTTATATGAAGCAATGAAGGAAGACGAGTTCCCTGTATGCTGTATTCATAGTGGTATGGATCACGCGACAAGATCAAATGCGTTTAATCAATTTAGAACAGGTGAAACGCGCGTTTTAATTTCATCAAATGTTACCGCTAGAGGTATCGATATTCAACAAGTATCTGTTGTTATTAATTTTGATGTACCTAAATGTGTTCACACTTATCTACACAGAATTGGTAGAAGTGGACGATGGGGAAGAAAGGGAACTGGTTTGAATTTTGTAACTAGACGTGATTTCAGTAAAATGAAGGAAATTGAAAGTCATTATAACACGCAAATTAGAGAAATGCCCGCAGATTTAGGAAACATTTTAAGTTAATTATATTATAATTATGAAACCTAATATAGTTTCTACAAATTCGTAAAATAAATTTATTATATTTCTTTTAAAAAACTATAATAAATGTTTGGAAAAAATAATGATAATAATAATTCTGATAATATTGACATTAATAATAATTCTATAGTTGAACAAATTAATGAACACTTTAAAGTGCCAATTTTCTATAATGACAAAAAAATGAAAATAAAACAACATATTATTACTGATTTAGAATTAGTTAAAACTGTTGATGCGTCAGGTTGTAAACCAATATATAATTATGTTTTTAATAATGACAACGATATTTCTCAAAAACTTATTGAACAATTTTCTGAATATTATACCACTGACGTAGACTTTATTAACCAAAACCAGGAGTTTTTAAAAGGTTATAAACGCCTGGACAAAAAATACACTACTTATTCGCCAAACTATAAAAATATTGTAGAATTGTGGAATGAAATTAAAGGAGAAACCGATTTTAAAGAAAAATATTACTACGTTGACTGGTCTGCACTAGAATTTCTTAATAAATCAGAACACTTTTTACAATTTATGAGTTTATATAATTTAGCGTCTCCTATTTTATCTCTCCTTACTCCAATTTTTATCTTGATTGTGCCTTTTTTTATTATTAAAATGAAGGGGTTAGATATTACAGTAAATGAATATATCGAAGTTTTAAAAGGATTAGCCGAATCACACGCAATTGGAAAACTGTTTACGCAATTCAATAATGTTACAATGAATGAAAAAATATATATGCTAATTTCGGCAGCGTTTTATATATTTTCTATTTATCAAAATATTACTGTATGTATTCGATTTCATAATAATATGATCAAAATACATAATCATTTTAATGAAATAAGTAAATATCTGGATTACACAATTAAAACAATGGATAATTATTTGGTTTACGCTTCAAATTATCCTTCTCAAAATGAATTCTGTAAAGCATTAAGAGAGAAAAAACAAAAACTCGAAGAACTAAAGAAGAAATTTTCCTTTATAACCGAATATAAATTAACAAGTATTAAAAAATTACAAGAAATTGGTCATATTCTAAAATACTTTTATGAATTACATGATGATATAGGTTACAATGAGACTATTCTATATTCATTAGGTTTCAATGGATATGTTGATTGCTTTGAAGGTTTACAAAACAACATTGAAGAGAGAAAAATCAATTTTTCGGCGTTTGTCAAAAGCAAATCAAAATCACAGTTTAAAAATAGTTATTATGGTCCTTTGAAAGATGAAAATCCTATTAAAAATACTGTCAAATTTAAAAAGAATATTATTCTTACTGGTCCCAATGCGTCTGGTAAAACTACCATACTTAAATCTACATTGATTAATATCATTTTAACACAGCAATTTGGATGCGGATTTTACGATTCGGCACAATTACATCCTTTTAAGTACATTCATTGTTATTTGAATATACCCGACACATCTGGTCGCGATAGTTTATTCCAAGCAGAAGCGCGTCGTTGCAAAGATATTCTGGATATTGTTAAAACAAATGAAGATGAAACACATTTTTGCGGGTTTGATGAATTATATTCCGGAACGAACCCTGATGAAGCAGTAACAAGTTCTACTGCTTTTATGAATTACCTAATTAAAAACGCGAATGTTCATTGTATCTTAACAACTCACTTTATTAAAGTTTGTAAAAAATTAGAAAAAAATAAGAGCGTTTTGAATTTTCACATGGAAACAGAGAAAAAAGAAAATAAATTAGTATATAAATATAAATTAGTCGACGGAATCTCAGAAGTTAAGGGCGGTGTTGCTGTATTGAAAGAAATGGATTATCCTAAGGAAATCATTGACAATACAAATATATAAAATATAATATAAAATCAAAAATAATATAAACTAATTCGTTAATTTAAATAATTAATTTATATATCCTCTTTGTAATAATATGGCATCTTTAACAGATTTATTTAATTCAACATTTTTTATGTTTTTAGGAATATTAGTACTCGTAGTAGCGCTGCTTGTTGTATATTTTGAAAGTAAATTTAGAGATCAAAATCACAAAATTTCTTCTATGTTGAGTCTTGTTTCTTCTTTAGCGGAAGAAGTAAATGGAACTAAAATGATTATTCATCAATTAACAATGAATCAACAAATGCAACAACCAGCGCCATTTTTTCAAAACAAAGAACCTGTTTTAGAGAGAAAAATTGTCCAAAATGACAATTTAATTCCTGTTTCAGATGACGAAGATTCGGATGATGAAAGTGAAGAATATGAAGATTCTGATGACGAGATCATTTCTGATAATGATGACGCTGCTAGTGAAGTCAGTATCGACGAGGAAAGTGTTGCTGATTCTGATTCTGAACCTGACGAAGAACAAACCAAAGATATTAAGGTTTTTAGATTGAATATTAGTGAAGAATCTGAATCTGAAGAAGAAGCGAATTCTGTCGCAAGTTTAGAAGATTTAGACGAATTAGAAGAGATGGAAGATTTAGAAGATTTAGACGATAGTAGTAGTACTAGTAGTGAATCTATTAAAGCAACTGAAACCACTGATGTAAAAAAAATAGATAATTTTATGGACCTTAAATCAATCAATATTACTTTAGAAGAAACCAAAACAGAACAACCTGTCGATTATAAAAAAATGACTCTACCCAAATTAAGAAGTGTTGTTGCTGAAAAGGGTCTCTCAACAGATTCTTCAAAGTTGAAGAAAAACGAATTACTTAAATTGCTTGGAGTTGAATAAGAATTTTATCTTGTAAATATATAAAATGAGCTGGGGTACTTGTTATAGCGGATCTAATAATATTCATTTTAATTTTCCTCCAATTATGGCAGATGGTAGGAACTGGGCGCAATGGCAACCAGACGCTGTTGTAAACAATAGAATACAACAAAAAGAAGGCATTACAAATAACTGGAATTACCGTCAATATTTACAGCAAAATGGTCTTCAAATTATGAACTATAATACTAAAGAGGCGTGTTACGAATTGGGACTTGACCCCCATGTTCAAACTGGTAAAACACCTTCTGACAATGTACCTTACACATTTAGATCTACTTTTGACACAAGTAGACCTGGTTTTGGATACTGTAATAGTGATTTGAAAAATCCTTATTTGTCTCGTGAACAATTGAACTCTAGATTGGTTGCGCCATCAATTATACCTCCTACAAATATGAATAAATAAATAGTCTATTAGAAAAACAATTTAATAACAATTAAGTATTTTAATACATATTATGAAAATACTTAGTATAGATGTTGGTATCAAGAATTTAGCGTTTTGTCTTTTTGAAAAACTTGACTTAAATGATTTTACAATTACAAAATGGGATACTGTCAATATTTCAGAACAAGAAACACATAATTGTATTGCCGTTGATAAAAATGGTCTATGTAATAAACCATCAAAGTTTACAATGGGTAATGATCAATGCTTTTGTTTAAAACACGCTAAAAAATCGAATTATAAGATTCCAACACCTGACCTAAAATCATCTTTTATTAATAAACAAAAAATTCAAAAACTATATGAAATTGCCGACAAATACAAAATTACATATGATAAAAAAACTAAAAAGTCGGATATTATTGAAATGCTTATTGATTACAGTTCTAAAAATTATTTTCAAGAAGTTCAAACCAAAAAGGCAACCGACGTAGATTTATATAATATTGGCAAAAATATTAAAACGCATTTCGACAAATTGTTCTCCGAAGAGGGTTGTATTGATTATGTGATTATTGAAAATCAAATTGGTCCTCTAGCTATTAGAATGAAAACAATTCAAGGAATGTTAGTACAATATTTTGTAATGTCTCCTGTAGAAGTCAAACATGTGGAGTTCATTTCAGCAGCAAATAAACTTAAGGATTGCGACATTAAAGACAAAAGTAAATACAGCGACAGAAAAAAATTAGGAATTACCAAATGTTTAGAAACAATTACATCAAATAGCAATTACTCTGGTAAACTTGACTATTTTAACGCACATAAGAAAAAGGATGATTTAGCAGATTCATTTTTACAAGGTTTATGGTTTTTATCAAGTTCAACTTTTAAAAGTTAATCAAACCAAAAGGAAATATTTTATATAATTTTTATTTTTAATTATAAAAAATATATTTAATACGCGTATGACTTAAAATTATATGTTCTATTTAATGAATAATAATGGCGGAAATGATTGAATTATCTGAACTCGAATTTAATGATAGTGGAAATGATGATTGGGATAAAAAATCTACTAATTTTGGAGGCGGTCTTGAGTTTTTAATGAATGATAAAATGAAAGAAGGATCAAGAGTTACCAGTGATATTGATTTAGACGATTTAAATAATTTAGAAAATGAATTGAACAATTTAGTTGATGATATTCCTAGCACAAGTAGTGGTTACAAACCTGCTTCGGATATGTTCTCATCACCTAGTTCTATGTTTAATGATGACAAACCATCTGTCAGATTTAGCGATGGAGGTTCTTCTAGTATTGGTAAAGCCACATCTGATTTAGCAGGCGATTCTAAATCGTGGGACGGATATGGCAAATTTAATAATGTACCAATTAATCCTGATAGAGGACTACCTTCACAACCACAATTAACCAAAGAAGAAATGCTAAGAGAGAAGTTCAAGTTCTTGCGTAAGTTAGAGGCACTTGAGAAGAAAGGTGTTGAGTTATCTAAAAAATACTCTATGGAGTCATCATTACAAGAAATGATGGGTGAATATGAAACCATTATGGAGGAGAAAACCAAGCAAAACTCTGTTAAGTTTCAAGGTAACATGCTTATGGCGGTTATCAACGGAATTGAATTTTTGAATGGGCGTTTTGATCCTTTTGATATTAAACTAGATGGATGGTCTGAACAAGTGAACGAAAACATTAATGATTATGACGATATTTTTGGTGAGTTATACGAGAAATATAAGAGCAAGGCGTCTATGTCACCCGAAATCAAACTATTGTTTCAACTTGGTGGAAGTGCAATGATGGTTCACATGACAAATACTATGTTTAAATCCGCAATGCCAGGTATGGATGATATTTTGAGACAAAATCCTGATTTAATGCGTTCATTCCAAAATGCGGCAGTAAACACGATGGCAAATACTAATCCTGGTTTTTCGGGATTTATGACTAATATGATGAACCCCGAACCTTCTGTTCCAAGTGGAATGGGACCCCCTCCTCCTATGGCAACACAAGGACCTGGATCTATTCCACCTCCTCAAGGAAGACCAGGTAACAACAATTATGCAAACCGTCCTGATTTGAACATGAGTCGAAGTAATTTTACTGATGAGGGAATCAGTTTGAGAGAAAATTATGAAAGACCAGACGAAAGAAGTAGAAGACAACCTGCTAGTCGCCCAGAAATGAAGGGTCCTAGTGACATTACTGATATTCTTTCAGGACTTAAAACAAAAACAATTAATATCCAAGAACCATCATCTAATCAGAATGTAAATAATGATAGTAGTACAATTAGTATTAGTGATTTGAAAGAATTACAAGGTGATGGTAATATGCCCAAGAAAAGTCGCAGAAGACAAAAATCATCTAGTAACACAGTTTCATTAGATATTTAATCATACTTTTTATAATTAACCAAAAATAAAATATTTAATTAATATATAATATGCCATTTTTTTTAAAAAATGTAGGTGATAAATACGAAATTTATAATGCAACAACTGGACAAGTTTATTCAAAATATAATAATTCTAAAAAAGCGAAACAAGCCTTATTGGATATAAGAATGGCATATGGAATAGGAATGCAACAGTTAGGTGAAAAAATAATTAAAACTATAGATAAAACAATAAAAAATCATGAAAAAAAATATCTTCAAAATATAATAAATAAATTTAAAGAAGGTGGATCTAGAAAATTACATAAGACAAATAAAAAGCATAAAAAAACACGCAGAGCATAATTCATATTACAATTACTAATTTTTAATATGAATTTTTATTTTCTAGATCTTCTAGATTTTTTTGATGAACTAGATCTTCTTCTTCTACTTCCACCCGATTGAGGTTTCTTCTCGTGTTTATTGTATAAATATGTTAATCCAAGTGCTCCCATAACTCCTACTGTTATCGCCAATAAAGATGATTCGTCTAACGCCATTTATAAATTATTATAATATTTTATTTTTTGGTTCTTCTTTTTGATTTTGATCTTGATCTTCTTGTCTTATTTCTTCTTCGTCTGCGTGATTTTTTGCCACCAGTTCCAACTTTCCAACCATCATCATCATTATCATTATTACCAATATTCAAATCAACTGTGCTTGCTTCACTTGGTCTAGATAGTTCATCTGTTACATCTCTTGGTTCATCATTAGGTATTTGTAGTAATGGTTCTTCTTTTGAACCAGCAGATTTCCATAATAAACCACCAAATATTAGCGCAACTGCTGCTGCTATACCACCTATTTGTAATTTAGTTAATTGTGTTTGTGACATTATACTTATATATTACAATTATATTTTATTCAACCGTAACCACTTTTGCTAAATTCTTGGGTTTATCCGGATTTATACCTTTTTCAAGAGATAAATAATATGCTAAAAGTTGTATTGGTATAACTCCTAATAGCGACGCATATGTTTTGTTTTCAGGAATGTTAATAACCTCGCATTTTTCTATATTATTTGTTATTGTTATATTATCATTTGTAATAAAAATTATTGGCGCATTTCGTGACTTAACTTCTTGATAACAATTAAGTGTTTTTGTCTTATGTATTTTGTCTAAATTCAAAATTATTACGGGTAAATTCTCGTCTAACAAAGCAAAAGGTCCATGCTTCAAAGAACTCGACGAATAACCCTCCGCATGAATGTACGATATTTCCTTTATTTTTAACGAACCCTCCTTTGCTATATATTCATCACTTCCTTTTCCTAATAAAAACATACTATGTGATTTTATCTTTTTCGAAATAGTCTGTATCTGTTCACTACAACATTCTAGTGTATTTTTAAAATCATTTGATAAATTATGTAGGTCGCTAATCATTTTGACGCGTTTATTTTCATTAATTTTATGTAATTGCGCAAACCAAATTGCCACAAGCGATAAACAAACTACTTGACTCGTAAACGCTTTTGTTGACGCCACTCCGACTTCTTTCCCAGCGTTGCAATAGACTCCACAATCCACTTCTCTCGCTATCAAAGAATCAACCACATTTATTATACCAATTGTAGTTATATTGTTTGATTTGGAAATTTCAATACATCTATATAAATCCTTGGTTTCACCTGATTGAGAGATTAAAATAAATGCGGTTTCACCTATTTTGGGTATATCAGAATTATTGAATTCTGCACCATCAAATACCTGAACCGTGTTAAAATTACACATTTGTTTTAAAAAATACATACCATATAGTCCAGCAAAATAAGATGTTCCACATCCCAAAATAATTAGATTATTTATATTTTTTAATATATGTGCACACTGTTCTAGTCCACCAAGTTTCACTTCTCTCTTACTTTTAATTCTTCCTCCATTATTGATTGAATTCATTATAGTATTTGGCTGCTCATTTATTTCTTTTAAAGTCCAATGATTATATGGATGCGGTGTTAAAATAGATTCTAAAGCAGTTACATTTTTCTTTAAATATGTATGTTTTGTTACTAGTTTTATTTGTGTTTCTGTTTGTTCGATTATACATATATCGTCATTATTTAAAGTAATATAATTACTTACCATATTACAAAATCCGCTTTGCTCTGAAGTAATTATAACTCTATCTTCAGTTTGCCCGATTAATAATGGTGACCCATTTCTTACGCAAAACAATTTATTTGGTTCGTGTAAACTTTGTATTATTAAACCATATGTTCCGCTTAATTCACTTACTGTTTTCCTAATTGCTTCAAATACATTTTTATTTACTTGTGAATAATTATATTGTATTAAATTTACTATTATTTCTGTATCTGTTTGAGAGAAAAATGAAAATCCTTTTTCAACCAACATACTTTTTAAAATATGATAGTTTTCAATAATTCCATTATGTACAATAATAAAATTACGGTCATTTGATAAATGGGGATGAGCGTTTACGTCTGTCTTCATTCCATGTGTCGCCCAACGATTGTGACCAATTCCTATAGATGATGAGGTATCTGGGTTTAAATCCTTTATTATCCCTAAAACCTTATCTATCGCATTTATTTCATTTGTAGAAGCATATTTAATAATGTCAAATATATTATTGTTTAATACAGATAAACCACAAGAATCATAACCACGATTTTGTAATTGTATTAATCCATTTATAATCAATTTATAAATATTTTCTGAACATTGGTTTATAATTTTGGGTAATAATACAATTCCAAAAATACCACACATTTTTAATTATAATTATATAATATATTTAACAAGTTTTACAAAATTATCTATTTATATTATATAATGAGTAGTAGTCCTCTGAATTCCTTACAACGAAGATCACAAGAAGATGAGTTTGATGAAGAAACCATATCAAAAGAATATGGTAAAATGAGAGAAATTGAAAGATTAGATAGAAAAATGGGAACAAGTATTGATGATGAAAACAATAAGATGCCAAAAACATGCTTAAATTGTGAATCTAAAGGATATAAAAATATGAATCGTCATTTTTGTAGTCCTGAATGTGCTACAAGTTATTATTATTGGTATAATCCAAATAAAAACCCATACAAATCTAAAGGAGGAAAGACAAGAAAAACTAGATCAAAACAGACAAAAAGAAGAAGAGGAAGAGGAAGAAGTTACAAAAAACAACTACATAAACATTCAAAAAGATTATAAAAACAATACGATTTATCCTTTTTATTTTTATCTAATAAAACTTTATTTATATAGTATTCATCACTATCATATATATCTTCAATATTTATAACTACTTCTGAGTTATTCATTAATATTATATTATTATAATTAATTTTTATATTTATTGTATTAAAGTTATTATTTAAATATAATACAATATTAATTTAGTAATGAAAAAACTTGGTAACTGTAATACTAATATATGTCCAAAAGGAGGAGTAAAAATACATGAAACTTATAATAATAATACAAATAAAAATGTTAACTCTGATTTAGATTTGGATCCCGAATTATTTTATATGCGACTAAAAAATCAAAATAAACATACTGGTGTCAGAATTACACAAGGACAAAATGAATATAGTGCCGATCCATTTGATAATATTAACCCATTTAGTAATCCTGACGGTGTCAAAGATTTTAAAAGTGTTACCTACGATAACTCATCTTATTCCAAAATGGACTTAAATATGGATAATTATTCAATCGACGACATTTATAACCTATTTGGTATTCAAAATAAAATACTTACTGATGAGGTGATGAAAGAGTCGAAAAAAATAGTTTTAAAAACACATCCAGATAAATCTAGATTGGAACCTAAGTATTTCTTGTTTTTCTCCAAAGCATATAAGCGCCTGTTTAGCATTTATGAGTTTCAAAATAAGACAACTAAAAAGACCGAAGATAAATCTGAGTTTTATGATTCATCTAAAGGTGAAATGCTTAATAAATTATTTGACAAGGATAAAGATCTTAAAAAATCAGGCAATTTTAATAAATGGTTCAATGAACAATTTGAAAAACACAAGGTGGAGGATAGTTTAGAAAATGGATATGGAGATTGGTTAAAATCCAACGAAGACGTAGTTGATGTTGGTAACGTTACGCAGGCCAATATGGCATCTGAAATTGAAAAACGCAAAAAAGAAGTTCAAACGATGACAACATATAATGGTGTTAATGATCCTTACGCATCCACATTTGGCGGTTCATCTTTGATGGAGCATAATAAGAATTTCTCGTCTGGAACACTTTTTAGCAATGATGGTATGGGATATACTGATTTGCGTCAAGCATATGTAGAATCTGTAATTCCTGTGACGGAAGATGATTATAAAAAAATGCCCAAATTTAGAAATATTGAAGAATATAAAATGCATCGAAATACTGTTGATGTTACACCAGTTGATAAGACAGTTGCTATGAGGCAACTATATAATCAAAATAAAGAAATGGAGTCGGAAAGTGCGGCGCTGGCATTTCATTACGCCAAACAATCAGAAAAGGCGAAGAAAAATCAGGAAAGTTTTTGGTCCGGATTAAAACAAGTAACAAATTGGTAGAAATCAACTTTTAGAAAAAAAAGAGGTTAAATCCTCTTTAAAATTTTAATTAATTAAATTATATAAATATACAGTCGGACTAATGTCCTTATACAAAATATACAGTCGGACTGATGTCCTTATACAAAATATTATACAGTTGATATAGCGCTCTTATACAGTCGGACTGCGTACTTATATCTCACCCCTAACCCAATTGCCCTCAACCTTTTTGTCGTTATAATATTCGCCAACCCAAGTTCTATCTAACCGGATATTGTAGGCGGCGCCTTGTCCGTGATACTTACCGTCTTTCCACTCGCCCTTGTAATAGTCTCCATCGCCATAATAATACGCGCCTTTTCCGTTATAGGTATTTCTCTTAAATTCACCTTCATAATATGGCTGCGTCTTTTCCCAAGTTTGCTCGTAAGTCTGTTTACCGTAACCCTCCGCAAATCCATCTACGAAATTGCCATCAATATATGAGTCACTATCGTAGAAATGCTTAATTCCCTTGCCATTTGGCAGACCGTTCTTCCACTCGCCCTTGTATCGGCATTTGCCGTCTTCACTTGTGTACCAGAGATTGACGTCTTTTTCTGAGCTTGCGACTGCTGCTACTATTTCATTTGCGCTTATGTCTTTCTCTTTTATGTTAAAATACGCATCTGTTCTCATATAATTAACCATGCGAATAAACGAATATATCATAATAAAATACGTAACTAAATATAGCATATACATAAATTGTATAGTTGCGCTTGTGGAAATGATATCCTTATCAGCGATTTCGAAATTCTCAATGGTATTAGTGTTCATCTTAAAATTAGTTGATAGTTTTGCTTTTAACGTGCGGTTTATTTAATTATTTATACTTCTTATTTTATTTTAAAAATCATTTCAATTTTTTATTGTTTTTATTTTTTTTTGAAAAACTAAAAAAGAAAAAAGCACTTTTAAATTAATTAAACAATTATACTAATGTCCTTATACGAAATACACAAAACCCTTATACAAATTTATATTATTTATTTTTATTTTATATCATTTTTACTTGTCTTTATCATTTAGTTCATGATCTTCCATTGTTAGTTCTCCATCATACCAAACACCATTATCTAAGTCTCTTTTATCATTAACATATGTTCCAACCCAAGTTCTTTTCTTAAAACTATCATAATAGAATCCCTTACCTTCAAATTTACCTTCTACTAAGTTACCTTTGCGATAGCAACCATTTCCATAGTAATATGTTCCTTTACCGTGCTGTAAATTATCTTTAAACTCTCCTTCATAATACGGAGCAAATTCTTCTTCATCTCTAGTTATATCATAAGTTTGTTTTCCATATCCATTTGCTTTACCATCTACAAAATTACATTCCAGAATAGAATGGTTATTATTAGTTGAACCATAGTATTCTTTAACACCTTTACCATTTATATAACCATTTGCCCATTCACCTTTATATCTATAAGCATAACGTCCTGGAACAATATACCATTTGTTAACATCTTTTTCTTTATGTTTAGTTTCTTTCGTCCAAACGTCCCAATCTTTTTCTTCTTTTTCTTCTTCTTCTACTTCTTCTACTTCTTCTTCTACTTCTTCTTCCTTTTTATTAAAGTACGCATTTATCCTCTTATAATTAATTACGTAAATACAGAAATATGCCAAAATATATATAAATTTTACAATTACCTTTTTCGAAATTACAATGTCATTATTAGACATTTTGCACTGCTCAATAATAATAGCGCTCATTTTAAAATTACAATTAGATGATTTGATCGTGTTATATTTAATTATCCTAATACTTTTCACTTATTTCAAAAAAAACAATTCAATTTTTTTGAAAAACCTTTTATTTTTGGAAAAACTTAAATTTTAAACTTAACAATTTAAAAGTTAAAAAATTATAACTTAAAATATTTTATCTTAATATTAGTTGTATAATAAATATGGCAATAAATATACAAACGAAACTAATACAATAATATTTGTATTTGTATTTTTATTTGCAAGATAGGAAGCAATTAAACATGACATTATCATCATGCCACTATCCGCCAAAATTGCTTTATATGATACATCATTCGCATAATCTTTAAATGTATCAAGCATTTTATTTACACCTCTAGGTATATTGCTGAAAAACATATAAAATAATATATCATGAGTAATTTGTACTGCTACCGCTAAAATAATAAATTTAAATATTGAAAAACTATCAAATATATAATAATAAATTGCTCTTGTAATAATTAATCCAATTAATATAATCAATACATCAGCAATAACAGCGGACAAATTATATTGTGAATACCATTGTCTTAAAACTTGTGATTTAATTACTCTTATATTTAATAATAAAATTACAAATAAATCTGTGATTAAAACAGCGTTAAATAATGGTAAATAATCATTTATATTATCAAAATTTGCTATATTTTTAAACATATTATATATTAATGTGTTATTATTTTATAATATAAATCATTTTTACCATAATAAATGGATAGCTAAATTATTTGCGCTATATTTATCTTTTTTCCAATCACCCTTAATTCTACGCGATCTAGTTAAATAATTTTTTCGGCGAGTTTTATTTTTATGTTTTGTATAGTCTTCATAATTCATTTGACCAAAATGGACTATCTTACCATCCGGTGTAGTAACCATATATTTTTTATCTTTTTTTGTAGAAAGACTTATTTTAGCAGTTTTTCCTAGATATTTTTTAGCGCGACGATAAACTTCAGGTGGATTTGAATATTTATATATTATTGCTTGTTTTGACATTATATAATATATTATTATTTTAATGACTGATAAATTTGAAAATGGATTATTCATATTCAGAAGGGATTTGAGAATAATTGACAACAATGGATTAAACTTATTAAATGACAAGTGTAAAAATATTTATACTATATTTATTTTCACTCCTGAACAAGTTGGTTCCGGTAATAAATACAAATCTGACAATTCAGTACAATTTATGATAGAATCTCTCCAAGACCTTGCGTCACAAATGTCAAAAGCAGGTGGTCATCTATACACTTTTTATGGTCATAATGACTCGGTTATTGCAGATTGTATTAAAGCGTGGGATATCAACTTGGTTTGTTTTAATTTAGATATCACACCTTACGCTAGAGAGAGAGATGACAAAATTATAAAAATGTGTGAGCGTATGAAGACATATGTTATGTATGATACTGATTATTATCTTTGTGAACCGGGTTCTGTTTTTAATGGGTCTGGAAATTTATATGTTAAGTTCACACCTTACTATGATAAGGCAAAGAAGATAAAAGTAGAACATCCTGCTAAAATGAGAAAACTACATTTAAAAAAGAGTGACGCTCATATTTCGAATAAAATTACACTTGATGAAGCAATGAAAAAATTTGTTGGAAATGAAAATCCGGATATATTGGTTCATGGTGGGAGAACAGAAGCAATTAAAATTTTGAAAACAGCTGTAAGAACTCAATCCCATTACTCTAAAACCCATAATGATTTGGATAAACCGACAAGTCATTTAAGTGCATACATAAACTTTGGCAATTTATCTATACGCGAAATTTATTACGCATTTAAGAGTAATACTGAATTTATTCGCCAATTATATTGGGGTAGTTTTTATGCAAATGTTTTATACGCTTATCCTTACATAATACATAAATCGTTAAAACCAAAATATGATAATATAAAATGGAATCATAATGAAGGTTGGTTTAAGAAATGGTGTGAAGCAAAAACCAATTTCCCGATAGTTGATGCTTGTATGCAGGAATTAAATACTACAGGGTATTTACACGGGCGCGGACGTTTAATTGTGGCATCATTTTTGGTTAAAACTATGTTAATTAATTATAAAAAAGGTGAACAATATTTTGCGAAAAATTTGACAGACTATAACATCACAAATAACCTGAATAATTGGATGTGGATTACTAGTAATGGGGCGAGTTCCCAAGAATATTTTAAAATATTTAATCCTTGGACTCAAGGAGCAGAACACGACCCTGACGCAGTGTATATAAAAAAATGGTTACCGCAATTACAAAACGTTCCTGCTAAGGCAATTCATAATTGGAACAAAGAATGGGAGAATTATAAAGACATAGGATATGGAAAACCTATTTTAGATTATGACGAACAAAAAGAAAAGGTATTACAAGCATATAGACAAGCATTAAAATAAAAATAATTTAAAATCAATATTATATATAATATAATATGGATATTGAAGCTATATTAGAAGAAAATAAACAATTAAAAGTACTGGTAGAAGAACTACGAGAGAAACTAAGTAAATATACGAATCCTAATAGAAACAAAAAATATTATGAAAATAATAAGGCTAAATTTATAGAAACAAGTAATAAAAGATTAGAAAAATTAAAAGGAACAAACCCTGATAAGATTAAAGAATACAGAAAAACAGCATATTTAAAAAGAAAAGCAAAATTAGATAATGAAAATATTAAGGAAAATACTTAATTCGCATAAAGTATTTAAATTTTTTCTTTAGTTAATATAAATGGAAGAAATAATTTTATGTCAACAAATTAAATCTAATAAATGCGAACATAATGTAGTAAAATATTATTGCAAAAAATGTGGTGGGAATGGAATTTGCATACATAATAAATACAAATCAAAATGTAAAGAATGTGGCGGTAGTGCGTTATGTCAACATGATAGAGTAAGAATACAATGTAAGGAATGTGGCGGAAGTTCTATTTGTGAACATAAAAAAAGAAAGGCGGTTTGTAAAGAATGTGGCGGAAGTTCTATATGTGAACATAATAAGAGAAAATGGGAATGTAAAGAATGTGGAGGAACTTCAATTTGTCAACATAGTAAACTTAAAAATCATTGTAAAGAATGTGGTGGTGTTTCAATTTGTGAACATAAAAAAATTAAGTCAACGTGTAAAGAATGTGGGGGAGGTTCTATTTGTGAACACAACCAAATAAGATCTATTTGTAAAGAATGTGGTGGAGGTTCAATCTGTGAACACGGTAAAAAAAAATCAACATGTAAAGAATGTTATGGAGGTTCTATTTGTGAACATAAAAAAATAAGGTCTATATGTAAAGAATGTGGTGGAGGTTCTATTTGTGAACATAAAAAAATAAGGTCTATATGTAAAGAATGTAGCGGTAGTTCTATATGTTATCATGGTAAAATGAAAGTAAGGTGCAAAGATTGTGACGGTAGTTCTATTTGTGAACATAGTAAAAGAAAATATGAATGTAAAGACTGTGTAGGAAGTTCGTTCTGTGAACATAATAGAATAAAATCAACGTGTAAAGAATGTGGCGGGACTTCTATTTGTGAACATAATAAAAGAAAATCAGCATGTAAAGAATGTGGCGGGACTTCTATTTGTGAACATAGCAAACAAAAATCACAATGTAAAGAATGTTGTGGAAATTCTATTTGTCATCATGGTAAAACAAAATATCAATGTAGAGAATGTCTAGGAAGTTCATTTTGTAAACACGGAAGAACAAAAACAACATGTAAAGAATGTGGCGGAGGTTCTATTTGCATTCATAACAAAATAAAATCAAATTGTAAAGAATGTGGAGGTTCTCAATTTTGTATACATAATAAAGAAAAAACTAGATGTAAAGAATGTGGAGGTTCATCATTGTGTATAAATTGTAAATTAAGTTACAAAAACAAAAAATACAATAATCATTGTCTCCGTTGTTTTATACATTTATTCCCAGACCAACCTGTAACAAGGAATTATAAAACAAAAGAAACTGCCACAGCGCAATTCATAATAACTAATTTCCAAAATTTTACTTGGAATTTGGATAAGAAAATAGAAGATGGTTGTTCTAAAAGACGTCCTGATTTAATGTGTGATTTAGGATATCAAGTAATAATTGTTGAAATAGATGAAAACCAACATACTGATTATGATTGTTCGTGTGAAAATAAACGTATAATGCAATTGTCTCAAGATGTAGGACATAGATCAATCATATTTATCCGTTTTAACCCAGATGAGTATATAAATGCTACCAATGAAAAGATAACAAGTTGTTGGGGAACTACGCCTAAGACTGGATTATTAATAATCAAAAAAAATAAAATAAAAGAATGGAATGAAAGATTAGATATTTTGAAAGAAACAATAGAATATTGGTGTAATCCTGAAAATAAAACAGAAAAAACAGTAGAAGTAATCCAGTTATTTTACAATCAAAATGTATTAAAAGTCGTTTAAATAAGTCAATTTATTATTCAGTATTATAATAAATGGATTCAAAAATCTTATATGAAAAAGACGGCATGAAATTTACCAAATTAGAAAATAAAAAATACAGTCTTGATTTTTCAATGGAAAATAAAAATATTCTAATAGCAAATATTGTCGACTTTAGTTTAATTAAATTAATTTATGATTTAAATGGCGATATTTATGAAAGCGTCGATTTACAAAAACTTAGTGAAAATCAAGCAGTTGTAACACTCCTTATGAAACATTTATTCGAGGATTTAGGATTACCACAAAGATATTCATATCTTCATATGACTAAAACAATTAGTGATAAACAAATCATATTTAGATCACAATCAATACATTCTGAACGACCGCCTGGCATTCCTGACGACGCAAAATTAATGGCGATGAAAGAAAATATTGGTGTTTGTGATCTGGTAACTCCTCATAAAGCAGACTTCTCATTTACTGTACTCTTTGAAGACTATGTTGAAATCCCACCATTTGCTGAAAAAATGGTCGGTCTAATTTTAAATAAAATATTTAAACGGGTAAAACAATTTATAGAAAACTTTAGATATAACTAAAATGAACATTATAAAACAATTATGGTTTTTATTTAAAGTATTTTTTATTTTCTCGTCCGAATACTTATATTTATTGTTTCATGTTGATCATTTAAAGTTTGTTGATAGACTAACACAGCGTCTAGCATATGTGAATATTTTATATGTAAAGATATTTCAAGCAATTGCTCTAAACAATAGTCTAATCGACGAAAAAATAAATAATACGCTTATGAAATTTACAGATAACGCGCCGTGGACACAAGATGATATTGATGTGGATACTTTAAATGCGTTAAAGGATGAACATCAGTTAGTAATACGTGATGGTGTCTATCATCCGATTAACTCAGGTATGATATCCTTAGTTTTTAAAGCAACACGTGTTTCAGATGATAGTAATGTAATTATTAAGGTTAAAAGACGAATGATAGAGAGAAAGTTGGAAGACGCAATTGATAATCTATTATTTGGTATGTATATTTTATCATTTTTTCCTTTAATAAAAAAATATCAATTAGCGGAAGTGGTAAATAAAAATATAGATATTATTAAACATCAAGTGAATTTTCATGAAGAAGTCCAAAATTTGTTGACAATTAAAGACAATTGTAAATATTTGAAATATGTAAAAATACCCGAAGTTTATAAGGAGGTAACCGATAAATATCCAAATATTATTTTAATGGAGCAGATTGATGGCGTGTCAATTAATCAAGTCAAAGAAGAAGATTATGAGGGATTTGCCAAACAAGTATTGAAATTTGGTTTTGTTACTACTTTGCTACATGGAGTTACACACGGTGATTTACACGGTGGCAATATATTATTTATCAAAGATGAAAATGATCAAAAACATAAATACAAGATTGGTGTCCTCGATTTTGGTATAATTTATGAAATTGACTCTCAGTACAAGGGTGTTTTATTTGAAGTATTAACTGAAATGTTTAATAATCCGGCAATAGTAACCGCAGAAAAATTATTAGATTCGGGTATTATCGAACCTTTGGAATTAGTAAAAACGTTGCCAGTTGAACATCGTAATAATATTTTAAAGTTTACTAGTGAAATTATAGAGGATACTATACATAATTCAAAATGCGCGAATCAAATACAGATATACAAGTTTTTATCTGAGTTTAAAACCTATATTAGTAACCCAGAAATTGCGAAATTAGGATTGAGACCGAGTGATAATTTTGTAAAGACACAATTGGTATTAGCGATGGCACATGGTGTCACACTTACTTTGTGTAAAAACGATTATATGTCACTTGCTGATAAAGTGATTAATGAACTATTTCATACTAATATGATAATGTAAAAATAATATATTAATGATTCTAATATATTATTCTATATATTTGTTTTATCTATTACAACATTTTTTGCTATATTTTTTATAATTTTGTCCTCTTTTTCCACATCATTATCACCTTTGCCTCCCATCGCTTCAATAATTAGTTTATCATATTGATTTGAAAATCTAGAATCACTTTTCTCACAACCTGGATGTTTTTGTTTAAATTCTTTGATTAATTTGGAATTTTTGTGTGTAACGTGTTTTATTACTTTTCTCATTTTTGAATTATCTTCATTTTCCTTTTCCCATTTATCTTCATCTTTTACATATAAAACTTCTCTCTTTGAGTCAGTACAATGAACAGGTCTTTTTGTTTCATCAAGTGAATTTAGGTTACTGACAATTATCTTTGAAATACCTTGTACATAACCAAGTTTTCCAACATTTTCTAAATCCGAAAGTTGTATTTTGAGAGAATCTACAAACTCCATTATATTCATAGCATCTTTACAAGTCTCATTTAAAAATACATTTAAATTAAATGACTTATTATGGGAATTAATAGTATTATTACAGTTAATTTGATTTTGTTCCGATGGTTTGCTATTTTTACACACGTCTAATATCATATTCTTAAGTTCAGTATTTTCTTTCATTAAGTATTTTACTAAATCAGTATTATTATTAGTATCATTAACATTCATTTTACAATTGTTTTTATGTTTTGATAATCCCTGACTGTATTTGTATTGTTTACCACAACTACATACAAATTTATTTCCGCATAGTTGCTCGTTTTGCTCGTTTTGCTCGTTTTTTGTATCCATTTTGTATCCATTATGTATCCATAAGTGTTTATCGGTTGCCAAATGTCTGTTAAAATTTGATTTTTTAATACATTTATAGTCACATTTTTCACATACAAATAATTGTTGCTCGTTTTGCTCGTTTTTTGTATCCAATGTATCCATAATGTATCCATAGACATTATTTCTAAATATTTTTAAAATAATACAATTTTTTTCAAAAAAAAAATTATCGTCACAAAATTTAAAAACTTTTTTCAGTGACCAGACGCTAATTTTTTTTATGGTCTCAGCATTTTTTCAATTTTTCACTGTTTTTAATTTTCGAAAAGTATTTTCATTTTTCAAAAATGGACAAAAATAAATGTCCAAAAATCGATTTTCCAAAATAATCTTGGAATTTTGAAAAATGTTGCATTTTATATAATAAATTGCCAAAACAACTTAAAGAACCAATTTTATAAATTTTATTTATATTTATATTTATATAAATGACAACTGTATATGAAAATACAGATACAGATCTTGGTAGAAAAGTTTCTATTATTATGAAACATAATACAAGATGTTTAAATATTGTCTCTAATGATGATAGTGCATTTATGGAAGGTACTTTAACAGACAAAACTAATGGTAATTATAGTGTTAGAATGGATAACGGAATAACATATACAAGTAACTCCGAAGAACCCACATTCTATTTTAGGAAAACATCAGATACACAACTTCCTATGATGAGTAGTGTTAAAATGGGTTTAGCTGCAAAAAGTATACCGCGCGTTACAGGAAGATCAAACAATGTTACACTACCTAGCCTTGGTGGTAAAAAAACACGTAGAAATAAAAAAACACGTCGTAGAAAATCAAAAAGACGAAATTAATACTAAAATAAAAATGAAACCAGTTTAAACAATTATATTCAAGTATAGTTATATTAAAAGATGAACACTTTACTTGAACAATCACAAAATCAGACATTTATATTTATCGACGGCAGTTATTTCTGCTTTTATCGATACTATTCTTTAATGAATTGGTGGCGCAATGCGTACCCTGAAGAACCACTTGAAGATCCATTTCTAAACGAAAAATTTGTGGAAAAATTCAGAAAAACATTTGTAGAACATGTACAGCAAATAGCGAAAAAATTAGGGTTAAAGAAGTTGGATGTTGAACCAATTTTAATTGTTGGAAGAGACTGTAAGAGAGAAAATATATGGCGTAATGAATTATTTCCAAAATATAAAGCAACTCGAGCAAACGGCGCCGAAGATGGTTTTATGGGTGGTCCATTCTTTAAAATGGCGTATGAAGAACAGTTGTTTGTAAAAGGCGGCGTCAAAGCAATAATAAAGCATCCAAAATTGGAAGCAGATGATTGCATTGCTATAACCGTAAAAAGATTAACACATATGAAACCAGATTGTAATATTTACATTATTACATCAGACAAAGATTATTTACAACTTAATAGTCATAATGTACATCTATTTAACCTCGCATATAAAAATATTGCTGAAAATAAAAGTTCTACCGGCAATCCTAAGAGTGATCTTGAAATTAAAATTATTATGGGTGATACGAGCGATAATATTCCGTCGGTTTTCCCAAAATGTGGACCCAAAACAGCGCAAAAATGTATAGAAGACCCCGAATTCTTTAAAAAGAAAATGGCGGATAATCCGGAGTATTATAAACAATATGAATTAAATAAAAAAATAGTAGATTTCAATAATATTCCCCAAGAATTAGTCGACGAATTTTTACAAATTATAGAAATGGTGTAATATATAAATTATCTTTAACAAAGTACGCTTCGCCTTGTTTTGTCCATTGGACAACTAGCGTAATAATTTCTACACCGGCGTCTATCGCTAATTTCACCGCTTCTCTGTATTGCGGATCTATAATAGACGGTTGAAATCTGTCTACATCAGTTCGTTGTATAACATAACACATTATACAACGAGTTTTCGATTCTTTTTTAATTAAGGTAAGTTCTCTAATATGTTTTAATGCTCGTGGACTTACTGTGTCCGAACTTTTCTTTCTATAACCGTCAGGAAAATATGCGACTTTCGTATTATATTCTCTATCATCGTAACACTTACCCTTTCTATCTTTAGCGCAAATATCTTCGTAATCAGCAAGAGGCACATTTTTGACTTCCATTATAAATGGCACACCATTTTCATCTACGCCGCTAAAGTCGAAACGAGAGTCTACTTTATTTTCAACAAATATTGCTGTTTCGCGTCTATATGCTTTCACATTTTTCAAAATAGACAAATAATTATTGGTTAATGATTTCTCGACCAATTCTTCGGCCAATTTAGGGTGAATACCAATAATTATTTCATTGTTTTTTTCATTAATAACGGCTAGTTGAGCGCTATACATACACTTTGTAGCGTCATCTTTATTTTTCATTGGTGCGAATAAAATAGTCGAACCGGTTTCACATAATCCGCAACAACCGAGTGCAGCAGTGTGGGCGAGAAATTCCTGGTTGTTTATATTCGCATCTGCAACATATGGCGATTTAATTAGTTTAGATGGTCTTTTAATAATTTGACCTTCCGTCAAACCTTCGATTTTTAGAATCAGCATTTTGATTTATTTTAGTTTTATAAAATATTTATTTTTTTAAAAATGTATTCAATTTTAAATTATATAGATATATTGTAACAGTAAATATTATGAGTACTAATTTAACAATAAAAAAAATACCTGAAGCTAAACACCGTGAAATATATGACGATTTATCAAAAAAAAACGAGTCGCTAGGTGATTCACGGTATGTTAACTACCTTAAAAATGAAAAAGTATTAGTTCCTAATGTTCCATATGACAAATCTAAATTAAGACGTTTAGAGTATAGTAATTTTTCATCATCTAAGATTACATACAATAATTGTGAAATATATATTGGACTAGATACTCTTAATAGAGTTTTTTCTGATGATAAAATAGTTATATTAATTAATGAAATAAGAGAATATGACGCACCTGTAATTTTTTTTACTACAATTAATGGTAATTCTTATAATTTTATTGTACTACTTAATAAAAGTCCAGTATTTATCAAAGTAGATTCATCATCGTCTTCATCATCGTCTTCATCATCGTCTTCATCATCGTCTTCATCATCGTCTTCATCATCGTCTTCATCTTCATCTTCATCTTCGTCTTCATCTTCATCATCTTCATCCAGAGTTTGCAAGACTCCTATTAGTAAAGACAATATTAAATCGGCTATAGCAAATGGATATTTTGTAGAAGAAAATACCACAGTGTCAAACTATTATCCTTATGATATTACAAATAGAGATTTTACTAAATTATACGCATGTTTTGATGGAAATACATATTATAAATTAGATCATGTTTTAAATATAGAGGTGAGAGACATAGATTTCTTCAATATTACCTTTAAACCAAATTTAAATGCTGTAATATGTAAGTCTGATTTGTTTACAAAAACAGGACCTAAATTACAAACACTTGATGAAAACACGATTAATAAACTTTTGAGAGAAAATAAATTGTCTATTTTTAAAGATAATGTTGATTTAATTAGTCCTGTAAAAAGCACTGACTTTGATAAAACATCGTCGGATTTATTTTGTGTAAATGGTGATAATACATACATATTTCATGATGTTAATAGTATAACAGTAGATACAGCAGTTATAACAATAACATTTGACGACAGTTCGATAAGCAATATAAATAAAAAAAATATATTTATAAGTTCAAAATTTAGTCCATTAAGCGCAAAAACAGATAACTTATTTGTTCCTGATTTTAAATTAAATAAAGGTATGCCTTTCAAATATAGTGAATATAAACCGGATCAAGATATTTTGGTAGTTGATCCTATTGGTGACGGAACACTCGAGGTCGCTAATATTGAACAAGATCCTTCAGACACAAATAATTATATTATAGTTTATGTTAATCCTAATACCGGACAAGTTGTTAGAAATTTGTACCCAAAGAATACTGTAAATAATCTTATAATGATACAAAAAAAACAAACATCAAGAACATTAACTGTATTTACACCATTTGACTATAATCATTATCAAAGTTATAAAAGTATGTATTCTATATATATCTTAATAAACAGTAATATTTTATTCGAAATACCAAATTTTGACTCCAAAGAAGATTTAGATACTTTTACTGTTCAATATAAACCTGTAGCGTTCATTCAAACAGATAAGTTTTTAGGATATTTACCGGATTATGAATTTGATACGAGAAATAATGTATCTGGTTATTATTATAAAGACTACGATTATATTACGGATGTAACCAAAGCAAAAGCGAGCGCAGAAGCAAAATATAAAGCGAAACAGTTAGCAGTTACTCAAGCATCTCAAGATGTAAGAGATAAATATAATAAATATTATGATTTGAAGAAAGAACTACAAACTGCTATTAGTGGTTTAACTAAAGCAGATAATAAATATAGAGATGCACAATATGATTTTGAATCACTTCCACCTGGAACAAATCATCAAGAAAGAGAACGTTTAAATAGATTACAAGCACAAGCGAAACAAGAACAAGATGACGCTAAAAATAATTTTGATACAGTTAAACAAGAGTTAGATGATGCAAAAAACGATATTCAAGCATCTATACAAGACAAAAAAAATGTAGAAGACGATCTTGTTAACTCAGTTTCTCTAGATGAAATTAATATAAAAAATATAACAAAAAAAGTATCAAGAAATCATATATTTTTGGTGAATAAAAAATATTTAAAACAAAATACAACTACTGAGTATATTGTAATAGATTACAAATCAAAATATAAAATAAACCCATTTATTGATAAAAATATTACTAATTTTGATTCTAATATGTATGAATTATATAAAAAACACCCTGATTCATGTAAAATATTTTTTCAAAACTATATTTATCCAACATCATTTATCGGAAAGAATTTAGTAGATTATATACCAATTCGAATAATAAATATAGAACTGGTTTCAAAAACAGAAAAATCAATAGATAGTGTTATTATAAAAAATCTAGAGGCGAAATTACCAGATGCTCTTGCTGAGTACCCAACTGTTTTTTTAAAATACAATGTTGAACCGGCATTAAGGTCGCAAGACGCTGGAAAAAATTATACAGTTTTGATAGATAAAGTAACCTCTATTTATACAAAACTAATTGAGTTTGAAGGTGATTTTAAAAAATCAATAAAATATTGGGATGACGAAGATAAATTCTATAAAAAGGTCTACAAGGATATAACTCCAAAACGTACGGGTCCAATCCCTGCTGTTTTAGCACCTAATACACTAACACCTAATGATTTTGATTATTGGGTAAAACAGGTAGAAAATTTATCAAATACTACAGAACAATCACAAACAAATGTATTAAAAAATACAGATTCGACAACTTATAATACTATAAAGGACCGAAAAATTGTGCTAGTTGGAATAATAAATAATCCCGGGTCAACACCTCAAGAAAAAAGTGACGCTCAAACAGAACTTAATACTTTAAGTATTCAAGAAAAAGGTTTTAATGATGTATATTATTTTAATTCTCGATTAATTTCCTATATAAATGGTGTAATAAATAATTATATAGACTACAATATTCCACCTTTTAATATATCATTCCAATTTTATAAAATAGTTAGTAACATGTCAAAATTTATTACTGATAAATATACGTGTTTTTTAACAAAAGCGATAGAACTTAGAGAACAAGGTATTGATCTTGAAAACGAATCTATATATTTTTTCAATGAATCACAAAATGATATAAATAATAAAAAATTATATGAAGACATTGCAACAAAAAAATATTATCAATCGCAGCAAAAATCGGATGAAGCAGACCAATTATTTGATAGATTAAATGGCGCCCAAGATGAATTAAATCAAATATATGCTATATGTAAAATATCTGTGAATTTACTATATAATAACATTATTAACGCTAATATTAATAGTGGTGATGAAACTATGATTATATATTTAAATCTTCTAGAAAATTTGGGTATTATTAGAGAGACTCAGGGTTTAATTTCCGAAAAACTTGAAGAAATTTTGGAGGAAGCATTGAAATATTATCAAATGGCACAAATTGAATACACTTATGCGGTTACTAAATGGAATAACGCTTATACAAATAATGACAAGTTATTTGTTAATTTATTATATTCATATAATGATAAAGCGCGTAACTATTGTAATATAAGTCGCATTTTAAAAAAACTAGGTTATATACAAACCAGTAATACACTGTTAACTAATGCGCGCACAAATTTTATAGATAATATTTATAATAAAATATCTTTAAACCCAAAAAATATGCTTGCTTCAAATGATGTGCCTCAATTTTATTACGATTATGCTATGTTTCTTATAAGTCAAAATAATTTGGGTGGCGCTACTAAATTTTTGTTGAAAGCAGATGACGCTATTAAATCAAAAACAACAGGTAATGTGGTTAAGAGTTATATTGATAAATTACTAAGCGGAACTATGTTTGAAGGTTATGTTGATAAAGAAATGGGACCATACAATTTGCTTGCGATGAATATCAAAAGAGAATTGGATTATATTCTGAAAACAACAACACCAGATAAATATTTTTACTTGTTTGGTAATAAACAAACTACTTATACAATTGAATATTTTATGCCTGGCGCTAATTATGACAAATCTAATTCAAAAAAGGAAGTATCATCTAAATTTTTATTTTTACAATATTCGCAACAAAATAATTACGCTGAAGACAAGACTTTTCCGACACAAGTAAGAAAATTATCAATAAAAACAAGCAAAAAAATGGATGACAAATTATATGACGCTTACACTAAAAATCCATTATCATATTTTATAGTTTATAATGATCAATCTGAACCTGATAATTTTTTAACAACTGTAATTTTACAGGTTCCATCTGTGATAACTAAACCTTTATTAACAGCGAGTCTTTTGAAACCTGTGATGTATGGTGGGGGTAAAACATATCAAATCGTGTATTTGGATGATTTTGGAAATATTGAAACAAAAAATATAGATGAGAGTTTATTATCTATTATTCAAATAAAACCTGAAGAAAGTAAGATATTAAACGCTATTTCAAATATGGGATTGGAAATGGGAGATAACTTATTAAAATATTTATGGTCTAAAGCAACAGTATTAAAAGGTAATCCTTCTAAATTAGGAGCAAATAAAATAGATTATCAAGCACCAGTGAAAAAAACTGAAATAGTTCCGAATGAGTTAAAAATAGAGTTAAATACGAGCATTCCAGGATTTCAGAAAATACAGTATACTCCTAAAATGACATTGCGAGATACGAATGATACTACAATAAGATTTGATCCATTGACAAAGTTGGATTTATCTGTTATTAATAGTGTGCCTAAAGACTTGAGAATAAAACAGTTTTTTAACAAAGGATTATTTGAATCTTTAATAAATTTTCATGGAATGGAAAAGGTAAGGACTTTATTAGAAGCGATGCAAGAAGGTATTGTTAATAATAATATACAAGTTACATTAAGAGTGCTTTTTGGTATAAATACTCCGATATATATTAATGGTGAAACATATTATATTGCTGATGTACAATGGACACCAGGTGATTGGACTGTAGACGTAAAACAAAAACCAGTAACTTTTGATATGAGTAAAATAACAAATCCATATGTATATTCTAGTCTTGTAAACGATGATATAATAAGTGGACAACAACAAATAAACAGTTTACCCAAAAATTTATTAACGGGACCAAATTATAAGGGTCCTCCTCCACAGAAATATTCGGTAGCAAGGGGACTGTCACCTTTAACTGGTGGTCCAGGATTAGGATTAGGATTAGGATCACCGTATAATAATTTAAGACCTTATCAAAATATTAATCCTTATCAAAATTTTAGACCTACACAAACTGTAATACCAGTAAATTCTACACAACCACCCGCAACTAATGTAACAAGTACTACAACAGGATTATTACCAGCGTCACCTACACCTGCATCTAATGTAACCAGTACTACAGCAGGATTATTACCAGCGCCACCTATACCCGCAACTAATGTAACTGCAACTAATGTAACCGGATTATTACCTCCAGCACCTCCTGTACAAGGATTATTGCCAACAACTACTTCAGTAGGATCACCGAATATGATAACTGGAGGACCTACAGCAGCAGCAATAACGGGAAGAACTCCAGTAGCGTCAGGATTGTCTTCAACAATTCCCAAACCACAAGATATATTAAGTGATTTGGCGAGTAAAAAATCTGTAACAGTTCCATCTTCTGGACCGCGGACACCATTTTCTCCTCCAAGAATTGATTTTGATAAAGGTGGTAGTAAAATTAACACAAAATTCTTTCGTGATATTTTCGCTCAAGTAGGTCCAAGTTTTTATGCAAATTTTGCCACGTTATTTACAGAAATGACTAGTATGCCTGATAATCAAGTAGAAACTTCCGTAACAGATATAAAACAGATTCAACGTAGTATAACGGATATTACAATTTCAGCGCAAGGGTTGAGTCAAAGTGCATATAATCAAACAGTTGGAGGCACTATTGGAGGTACAAATTATGGATCGATTGGTTTGCGTGTTTCTTCTCCAGAAAACCTTTTTATAACAGTTGCTAAAGCTATAAATCAATACAATTATACTTCTCAACAATTAAATAACCAATTAGGTGTGTCAGAAAACCTAATTATAATCAAGGGGCGTGGTGGTTCAGGTGATCTAGAAATAACACCAGAAATTTTAAAACAAGTATTGATAGATTATTTACAAAGTCACAACGCTATTTTGGGTAATTTGATAGTAAACGCGCAAAATGTAAGCGCTGCTTTAAATCTTGATTTTGGTAATCAATTTACTAGAAATATAGATGAATATATGGCACGTTCATCAGGCGCAATTATGGTCGAAACTGAGGTAAATCCAGCAACTGGAACATTTGACCCAAATTATGTTTCATTGTATAACACTACAGTAGATAGTATATTTAAAAATAATTATACGTTTGGATTAATTAAACCCAAAAAACTAGAAGATATGACTCCTGCTGAAATGGCGAACAGATTAAGTCCATTTACTTCCGTTAATAATAACGCTGAATTAATAAGACAATATATATTAAGTGATAATTATTTGTTACCAGGTGATGAAGTGATACAAGCTTTGAATATTGTGTCAAAATTGGGTATAATTGTTGTTTCGAAAAAAATAGAAAATATTAATCCTGGAGATGCGAGACCTAGTGGACTAATTAATATTGATAATAATATATTTTATGATGTAAATGAAACAAATGGATTAAATTACGGAAAATGGAATAAGGTTTTATTTTTATGTAAAGAAACAACGATTGGTAGTCCATTTAAGGATTACTATGGAATAATAACATTTTCTTATAAATTAAAACCAAATATTCCAGGTGCAAAATCATCCATATTTGTATTTACTATATTTAACAAAAACAGTATACAATTTTCGCCACCGTTATACATATTATACACTGTTTTTTATTTAAAGTATCTAGATACTGGTAGATATAATCGTGACAATTTTGTATTTTATACTCAAATAATGGTCGGGTTTTATCTAGCGTTTATATCTTTATTAGACAAACCTGCGTCGTCAACAAAATGGACATATTTTGATAACGCTTATACATGGTTTAAGACAACTGCTTTAAGAGATATTATAACATCAAGAGGATATGACACTGCTGCTGGATTTATAAAAGGTGGCGCTAGTAAATATTATAATAGATATAATAAATATAATAATAATTATAACAATTATAATAGATACCCAGCGTCAAATAGTTTTTTAAAAACACCTGATTTATCAAAGATAGGTTATTATATTTCGATAGAATTGGAATTAAAAAAGGGTTCACCGCTGACACAAGAAGAGTTAAATCAATCAAAATGTGTACAAAAATGGAATACTGTAAGAAAATCATTTTCTAATTTTACTGGTAGAAAATATACAATACCTCCTGTTTATGATTATTCTAATAAAAAGACTGTGAAAAATCAACCAACTGATAATAAATTAAATAATGTAACAAGAAAAAATGTACCAAATGTTTCTACTTATGTAAAACCTAATAATAAAATGGGTGGAACTAGAAAACAACAAGATGTTAAAAAAATTTATTTAGGTAAACATAATAAGACCATAAGACATGAATAAATATTAGAATTAATAGACATTTTAATATTTATTTATCATAATTAAATCTTTCAAAATTAAATTTTGAAAACGCTTCTTTTTGTTCCTTTCTCTGTTTATCTCTCTTCGCCTTTTCTAAAACTGCCATAGCAGCAGATAATTCTTGATCACTAACAACATTATCATCATTCGTATCAATTAATTTTTCAAGAATTCTATATTTTTGTGGAACAATACACATTGAACTTTCTTCATTGAATAAATATTCGGACAAAATAGTAAATACAGCAGTCAAACCGAGTGCCGCATATATATCACGTGTACCCATCCATGCCATAGCAAAGACTAGAAGTTGTTTACTTACTGTCCATTTCATATATTCTTCAGTAGACTTGCTAAATTGAATAGTGATAAATTTGGATCCAACGTTAAGAAGAATCATAATAACACCAGCAAAAAACTTGCTATTATTTAAATACATAATGTGATGATTAATATAACTAAATCCGTTCATCAATGGTGTAAATATCGAAGGTTTTCCTCCAAATTGTAATTGATAATTTGGTTGTAGATTTTGTTGACTATTATTTAAATTTGTATTTGCCATATTAAAATAATATATTATTATATTTTTATAAAAAAAATTACATTATCCCAAATTTTCTAAAAAGGTTAGAAATATTACTACTATGTTTTTCATATAGTCCTTCAGAAATAATACGCGCATTTCTTATATATGGACGATACAATTCACGTATTTTTGGTGTAAACGCCTCCATTTCGTCTTCTTTCTTAGTATTTATATAAGCGAAAAATAAAATAATACATACAAATATACAATAATACGTGAAATATTTCATATATAATTACATTATACTAAAAAATTAAAATGATGAATATGAATCAGAATAACTACCGCTAAATGGTGCAAAATTTTCTACACCAGTAGTTTTTGTGGCAGGTATTTGATTTGATTGTTTACCACGTTTGATAGTTTGTTCTGTTCCGACAATATCATGACCTTCCGCAGCAGTGGTTTTAGTCTTTTCTTTTTCTTTTTCTTTTTCCATATGATGAGAATCTGTAGCAGAAACAGGAACAGGAGAAGCAGTATTGATATCATCATTTTTTTTCATTTTTGTATTTGTACTAGATAAATTAGGTGTAAATGCTTCCATGTAACCAAAAACACTGTCATTAAACATAATTATGATAAATAAAACTGAAACAACTCCTAAAATTTTATTAGCATAACTAATAAATATAATAATTGCAATTAAAACTGCTCTTCCTAAAGCAGTATTCAGTAAAAAGTTGAAAAACTTTGCTTGACTCAAAATAATAACTAAAAAAAGAGCAACAACAGCTCCTAGATTATTTTTACTCACGATGTTAAGATCCATAATATAAATAACCGAATATAATTATTTTGAAATAAATTAAAATTATATTAAGACTATTTAACAAATTATTATCTAAATTTTTATTAAGAATGTCTTTAGCATTTAATGCCGCTATATATGATGAAAATTCAAATATTAATAATGATTCTGATAATTATTTAACTAAAAAAAAACAATCAATAACACATAATAAAACTCAAAAAAATTATTATAAAGAAAACTTTGATACAGGAAAAGTAAATTCGGTTTTAGAAGCACTTCACAAAAATCAAAAAACTGATGATGATGATAAATCGAATCTAGGAAACTTTAATCCTCCAGCAAAACCTATATCGGCAGGTGTAAACAAAACAATTGCTACAGAACAAATGATGAATATGACAAATCAAAATGATCTAATGTTTAGAACATTAGGAAGAGCTCCTCAACCAACTAATCAAGGAAATGATGATTTAGATTTAAATGATTACAGCAATTATGGTGACAGTAAAACAGTTGAGGAATATTATAAAAAGATGCTACCCGGATATAATCCAAATAATAATCCAAATAATAATCCCGCAAACAAATTATATCATAAGATGAATTATGATACAGCAATGAATAACGCCGCACCAAGTCAAGATGTATTACTACAAAAACTTAACTACATGATATCGCTTCTAGAAGACCAACAAGATGAAAGAACAAATAATGTTACAGAAGAGGTTGTCTTGTATTCATTTTTAGGAATATTTATAATTTTTATTGTTGATTCATTTGCTAAAGTTGGAAAATATGTTCGTTAAATAATATCTATGTCTACATATGATTATAATAAATAAATATATGTAAACAATTTAAACCATACTTACTATATATTTGTAAGAATAATGGCAAAATATATAATAGTTCATTGTAGACATGATGGATGTTACGAATTTCCATATTATGAAGACGATAAGACAAGAACAAGAATAACATCAATAACAATTAATCCACCCAAAATATTTTTATTTAATAATAGAGAAGAGGCGCACGATTTTTTTAATGAATATATGAATGATGTTGATGTTATTGACTCGAGATGTAAAAAAGGTGAGGAGGTTGAACATCAAGATTATTGTACTTGTGGTATAATAGAGATGGATGATGATGGAAACCCGATTTTATATTACAATAAAAAGAATCAAATATTCTTATTGGAGAATAGCGCACAAGTTTTTACCCCTCCACAGAATTTAAAAGATGATATAAGTAATCTAAATCTAACAAATCATTTAATAAAGAAGTGTAGAACATTGGATAAGGAACAAAGAGATAGATATATAGAATTAGGTAAGATGTGTGAAGAATGCTCAGTTGATGAGTGTTCAACTGATGAGCCTTAAATTTTTACTGGTTTAATTTATTATTAAAACTTTTTCTGAACGAAATGTTGGATATGCGAAATTATAAAAAAAATATGCGGTAGGACTTATTATTAGTGGTGTTGTTTTACTTTTTACATTTTCTATAATAACATTATTATGAGATATTTCTTCAATTGCCGCAAATCCGAAATAATTTTCAGCAGCAATTTTCCAAAAACTTATTTTGAACCCTTGTATAAATATATTATCATCACAATCTTTAATAGAAGCGAAACAACTTAATACTTCCATATTTTTTTCGACAAATGTACAAGTTTTTCTAAAAAAATACGCACATATAATTTCATCATTTAATAAAATAGTATAAATAAAAATATTCTTGGATTTGATAAGTTCAATCATATTTGTCATTTCAGTATTAATAACAATATCAAATTTGTTACTATTATTTTTAATAAAATCAAATAAAAAATGGAAATTCTGAGGATTTATTTCTAAAAGTTTATAGGATGGATGAAGATCATTTGGTTTTGTCCATTTATTAACAGAAAACCCAAATGTTGAATATACACATAATGGCACAATTCCTGTTAATTCGTCTTCTCTCTTAAACAAAGATACAACTATGTTTTTGTTCAAATGTCTTTGATTGTATTCGTGTGTTTGAATGATTTGTGGCGCTATTCCTTTTTTCCTATACATTTTATCGACACATAAGTAATCGACATAATATGCATCAAACTTTGTATCATTTGGGTTTGAATTCGAATCATTATTAATAATAATATGAATAGGGCGTGTAGTCATAATACCAACAATTTTTTTCTCACTAACGAGTGTATTTGTTTTAACATCCATCATCAATGCGTCTTCATTATAAAAAGATATAAATGATTTTGTATTATGTCCGGTAAAATATGGAATTATATTTTCTGATTTAGGAGAGAAAACATTATCTTTATTTTGCAAATAATTAGATCGAATAAAATTTACTAGTCTTGTTTGTTTTAATTTTGATAATTCTGAAAACACAACTGTTTCGACATTTTTAAAATTTGTATATTTGTTTTTTTCTGGTAGCGCGCTGTAAATTATACCAGGTGGATTAAACATATAGAATAAATCATAAACATGGAATACAGGTTGGACCGCCCAAAAACCATATTTGAGGCGAATAAAAATGTAGATTAAAAAAAATGTTAATGTAGTGAAAAATAATATGTATGATAAATATTCAATCATATTATTTGAGAATCTTATATTTTATTTTAAATAACTTATATTTAATTATTTATGAAGGTTTAACAAGAATGTACAAATATTGACTTTCATAAGCGCAATTAACCAAGTCGATTTTACCTTGTAAAATAAATCCACTTTGTTGCGCTATTGTTAAAATATCCTGAGTATCTTCCATATACAATTTTTGCTCTTGTTTTCGCACATTACCATTATTAAATTTGAATTTCTCATCAAATGTAGCTATATTAGCATTCTTGTCAAATTTAAAATCAGAATTATAAACAAAATCATTGAATGTCACTTTGGTAGTGGTAATACGTTCCTTAGCATACTTTTGAGGTGATACAATGTATAATGGATTACCTGGTGGTAAAATTGGGTCAAATTTCTCTCTATCTACTAAATGTACAATTAAATATCCACCAGGCATCAACCAATCCATACAATTATCAAAGAATTGGCGTTTTTCTGGGAAATAATAAATAGTAAAATATAAACAAAGGATATGTGTAAAAACATTATGATTAAATTGACCACTATTTAAAGCGTTTGCAACTGAAAAATTTTTACCAGGAAAGTTTGACTTCGCTTTTTCAATCATTGATGGAGAAATATCAATACCTAAAACCTTTAAGTTTTGCTGACTTAGCGCATCAACATGGTGTCCAGTTCCGCATCCAACATCTAAAATAACACTGGTTTCATCAGCACCAGTTTTGTTAACAATTTCACCAATTTCATAATCATTTTTAATATTGTTAAAAACTAAATAATCATAAATATTAGCGTAAAAATCATCATACACTTCATCGCCTGATTTGAATAAAAATTTATCTGTGGTTTGGAACCCTTCTTTATTAAGATTTGGTATTTCTATAGATTTAAAAAACACAATTGTAATCAAAAACAAAGTAATAAATATAAGGATTTTACCAAAATTTGACAATTTGCTATAAAAGTTTGAAATTGATTTTAATGGTTCTATATTTTTCATCTATATGTATTGTTGTTATTTTTTTTGTATATTTTTTTATTATATGTCCGATTCAGAAATTAATGATATAAGGGGTCCGGGGGATTTTAAAGGAATTACCTTTTCAAATTTTAAAAAAACCGATGTTCGCAAAGAATTGCTAAATAGTTTAACTAATTCTAAAATAGAACCAGCGTGTTATTGGAGCGCTGAATTAATTTGCGCTGGTCATTATAGTGAATTATGGGAAATCATTTTATTTTTTTATAGCAAATACATACATTTAGGCAATCCTAAAATAGCGATTTATTTAGAATTGAGAATAAATAATTTTAAGGATATTATTAATAATGGTTACACTGATAATGAATTGAGATTAAGAAACAGTGACAAAATACGACGATTATTTTGCGAAATAATGTGTGTTTTATGTGACGCTAAAAGAAAACATAGTTTTGACAATATTAAAATACGTAAAGAGGATTTTGATATGACGCAAATGACAGATCGTTTTAAAGCGCCAACAATTAATTATGCAAATGATGTATTTTTAAAAGAAGATCCAAAAGAACTCTTCGTTTCTATAAATGAATTAGCGTACAATATATCTAGTGATGGTAAAAATATTATAAACGCTTGTTATTGGATTGAATGGATAATCGAATTCGAGACTGTTTGTAAAAATAGAAAGGAAAAATGTAAATGCGAGAGAAGATCGCAAATTCCTGTTGATAGTAAGAATCAAATGGATATTATATGGATAGTTTGGGATATATTTTTAAAGGAAGCGAATAAACGGTCAAAAATTATAGTTAAGATCATTAACGCATTGTTACAATTATTTACATTGAAATATACAAGTGGTTGTAATAAAAAACGCAAATATATATTGTATTTTGTTGTTTCGCTTTTATGTGAAAATATATCAATTGATGAGGAAATAATAAGAAAATCACAGCAAGAAATAGTCAGCAATGTTTTATCAAAAATTGATATGGTATATAAACAAATTAAAAAAAATGAAGTATCTCCAGGAACAGATTATCTATTTAAGGACCTAAAGTCGTCAAATTTAGAAAAGACAATAGAAAAATTAGAGAAGATGAATTCATTTGGAGAGACATTTATTCCAAGATTATAATAACAAATATAATAACAAATATAATAACAAATATAATATTTAATATTTATATAAATGTCCAAAACTTTTAGAAGAAGAACAAATAACGCTATTTCGCGTAAAAATCGAGGCGCATCACTAAGTGCGTTTCAAAAACAAATTACAGTATTATTTCTAGAAATGCTGATAATGATTAAATTATTTCATTGGAAAACACATAGTTACGCAACTCATAAAGCAACCGATGAACTTTACGCTTCTTTAAATGACCATATTGACAATTTTATAGAGGTTCTTTTAGGTAAAACTGGTTCTAGAATTGATTTGATGAATAATAAAACTATTAAATTAATCGATTTAAATTCACAAGAAAGTTTAAAATCAAAAATAATGTCAATTAAAAGCATTTTAGTTGGTCTAGATAATAATAGAGCGTTAACTAGTATGAGCAATTCGGATTTATTTAATATTCGTGATGAAATCCTCGGTGATCTAAATAAATTCATGTATTTGTTAACTTTTAAATAAAATTATATGATGCGAAAATTACAATAAAATAATATATATATTTTTATTATAATGAGTTCTAATAGTTTAACAAATTCAATTTTACAATCTAGCAATAATTCGTTGCCATCAATGCCGAATTTTTCATCGTCTATTTCATCATCAACTACATCATCAGGTAATGGTGAAGGATTTTTAGACAGTATCAAAAATATGAGCGCAACAACATGGTTATTAGTAATATTAGTTTTAACATTTTTAGGTTTCAACATATTTGTTTATTTAGCGAAAGGAACTGAACAATTGAATAATATTTTTGGTCCAATAGTAAATTTTATTTCTAGTTTTTTTGGCAACGTAACAAGTCAGGTTATTGATGTAAGTGCTGAAGGTGGAAAAGCAGTTGTGAATACAGGTGCTAGTGCAATTAATACTGGATTATCAGCAGTTCAGAATATTACACCAAATAATGCGCCTTCATCAGTTCCATCAGTTCCTGTTAAACAAAATCAACCTGATGTGATGTCTAATAATACTTTAAATAAAGCGTTAAATTCATCCCAAAATAAAGAACAATCGAATAATGATTATGAAGCCGATGAGGCGAGTAGTAGCATTCAGAGTGGTCCCCCTAAATCAGGATGGTGCTACATTGGTGAAGACCGAGGATTTAGAACTTGCGCACAAGTGGGTGTGAACGATAAATGTATGTCAGGTGACATATTCCCTAGTCAAGAAATCTGTATTAACCCTAATTTGAGAGCGTAATTATAAACTGTTTAATTTAAAATTTAAAATACATAAACCATTTCCACCATTTCCACCATATGTAGCGCCATAATAAGGTGAATCAGTAGTATTTTGTGCTCCACAACCACCTCCTCCTCCACCTCCATATGTGCCATTACCACCATTACTACTTCCATCTGAGTTAGCGCCGGTTCCTCCATAGAGTAAACCTCCTATACCACCAGCAAAACCTGAACCTCCAGATGTGCCACCACCACCACCACCACCAGCAGTTGCTATTAAACCAGATATTACATTATAAGCAACTCCGCCTCCACCACCACCAGCAACATTTCCAGAACCGACAGGTGCAGTTGTTGCTCCATTTGCTCCACCACCACCTCCACCTCCACCATATAAAGTTCCTAAATTTATACCTGAACCACCATTACCATTTGAATATGATGGAGTCGCAGTTGGTTCAGATACCGCACCGCCATTTGTTCCAGATCCACCTCCATCTCCACCTTGAGATGCTTGACCTCCTTGTCCACCTAATGCTATATATGTTGTAGTAAGATTTAAACTAGATTGATTACCATCACTACCATTACCACCAGAACCGCCCAAAGGTAAACCACCACTTCCACCATTACCAATATTAATATTATAAATAACATTATTTGTGTAACTATTTGTTGTAAAAACATGTGTTTGTCCACCACCCCCACCTCCACCTCCTTTTATAGTTGTATTATATGTATTAGAACCACCAGAACCTCCACCTCCACCTCCAATTAATACAACACTTATTGGATTATTAGTAGAATCTTGACAGAAAAATTGGATTGTTCCTGAAGAATTAAAAACTACTGTATATATTTCAGTTGAAGGATCATATGTTTGAATACCACCTATTACTACAAATGTCGCTTCTTTATGACCATTAACAATATTAGATGGTCTTGATTCAATTTTTGTACTAAGTGCTGTAACATAAAAATTATAATTTATACAATCTGTTAATAGAACACTATAACTAATAGTTGTATAAGGAACATTTGCTATTAATTTGTCATCTTCATAAATATTAAAACTACTAATAGGAAGACAGTTATTAGAGAGAAGTTCCCATGTTAAAATTGCTATATTACCACTAACATCAATCATTAGATATGGAGGATTCGGAGCAACAGCGCTAACCAAACCCTTATATCCTTCAGGCCATTTGGTTCCACTTGTAGGCATAATATAACGCTGTCTAGGATACCATGTATCCAATTTAGAATCCCAGCACAATTCTTGAATAGGTCCAGGAACATCAGAACTAGAAGTAGGATAACAATTTATAACTCTAGTTCTTTCAATTACTTCATCAGTACAAGGATTAACAATCGTATTACAAAGTAAACTACCACCATCTTTAATTGTATTATTTGTACAACCATATGGCGCCGGTATATTAAAATTAAAAGGTCCTGGAATATAGGTTGTATTCCCATTTGTAGGAACGCTTGTAAAGTTAACTTGCTGTAAATTAGACGTATTTGGATTCGTATATGTTTGTGTTTGTGTAGCGTAAGATTTGGTTCTATTTGTCCACATACCTTTGCAAATTTGTGTATATCTTTGATTTTTTGTTAGATTTGAACTGTTATTTTTATATTGTAAAATATTACCTTTGCGCAACATTTGTAATTGATAATCTGCTTCTAATTGTGTGCCAGTTTTACCGGTTAAAGGTAAAAAAACAGAATTATTTGAATCATCATCAGTAAATGTACAACGACTTTGTACTCTAGACCATACTCTTGGTGGTTTAGGGTTATATGACATTATTTATATATAGATTAATTATTAATTATTTAATAAATAATAATTAATAAATATTCAAGGGTTTAATGAATACTTGGATTATATGAATCACCTGCTCCATAAAAGTACCATCGCAATGACAAATAATTTGTAAGTTTATCAGTCATACCACTGCTACTTCCAACAAGTGTAGTATTTGGACCATTATTCATTATTTTTTGTATTTCAGATGTTCCTAAAGCATAATCATAATACCATAAATTGGAAATGTTTCCATCAAAACCACCATTCATTCCAACGTAAACATCACCATAATTTTGTTTTGGTACACCGATTAAATTAACACTTCTAACAATAGTTCCGTTGACGTAAACATCAAGAGTAGTATTTTTACATCGAATAATAACATTAAACCATTTATTAAGTGGAACATCAGGAATAACGACTTCTTCATTAATTACATTAAATGTATTCATCATAACAATAAGCGAGTTTGTATTTGGCGCTAAATACAATCCAGGTGCGTTATTAGGGAAATTTAATCCATTTTGTTCTAAATTACTATTTCCTTTGTAAAAAATGTGTTTATATTGACCTTCAAGATATTGTAGACTGTTGATAAAAATCCATACAGACCATGTGAATTCAATACCATCACCAGCGTTCACTGATCTATAAATAGTAACCGCACCGTTGCTACTTGGGTCTTGAGGAAAAATAATCATTTGTTTAGCGTCAACCATACCATCAATTAAATGGGGTGAAGTAGATGGAGCAGTAAAATATGATATTGCTGAAATACCAATTCTTAACAATATAACAAAAGCAAAAATAACAAGAAGTAAAAATGCGAATTTCGCTACTAAACTATTTGATTCTAAAAAAGATTGAGAACCATAATTCCCATTACTTGTAGAAAATGATTTAAATGTGTCGTTCTCACTCATTATATATAAATAAATAAGAAAATTTAATAGTGTTAAATTTCTAAATAGTAAGACTACTTTGAGTTTGTCCATTTTCAACTAAAGAAACCTGTAATTGATATGAATTTAACATAGAAGACCAACTACCGTAGCCTTTTGAATAAATATTCCAAGCTTCTTGAGGGTTAATAGAATTAGGGAAATATTGAAATTTAGATGTCCATCCATCAAAACCGCCAGCAGGTGTTACATACACATTCGAGTTATTGTTAACACTTGCTACACCAGGTAACAAACATGTTCTTACCAATTTACCATCAATGTAAAGATCCATTGATCTGCCATAAACACTTAGAGTTAAATTAACCCATTTTTGGATGGGAATATTTGTTACATTACAAGTATGTAAAATAGTAGTTGGTGTGGGTGTTGAAGAAGAAGATGATGGTGGTATTGGTTCTTGATTAGCGCCAGGATAACATCCTAAAGATACAGAAAGATTATTCTCAACTGCTCCTAAAACAACAGCAGGACACGGATCAAGACCATTTATTCCAGAAATAGATCCTGTTCCAGTTGTACTCTTGGATCCCATTCTGCCAAAAATAACTTTGGGTTCTCCATAACGATAATTCCAGTCATTAATGTAAAACCAAATAGAATATGCGAAATTACTAGATGGGACATCTGTTCCATTTGTTGCTAAACTAGATGCTGCGATTGTAGACGCAGTTTGCGCATTTTGCATAGATTGCAATGTAAATGGATCAGATATGACATATTTCCATATAATAACCAATAAAACAATTATTAGAATCATAACGACAATACTAAGAGCGCTCATTGTATAATATAGATTTAGAAATTTTCTAGTTTTTTTATTTAATTAAATCAAATAATTAAATCAAAATTTTAACCCTTGTTATTTAAAAAGTTTCTTTATAAGAACTACTTGCCGTTGTATAGTTATTTTTCATAATAGTTAAATTAGAATCATTTATTACTGGAGGGGTTTTGTTTTTAATCATATTATATAACAAATAAATATTAAAGGTAGTTAGTGGTTTCTTAAAGTAGACTACATTACATATTCCTCCATTAATACCACCATCTTTTCCTATTGTTAAACTATCTAAAGTATAATATGGCACTACACCTATATCAGATTTTACAAGTTCACCATTTAAAAAAATATCTAAAATACCTCCATTATAGTTAATTATGATATTATTCCATTTTTGTAACAAGACACCATGTTTTATATAAAGAATTCGATTACCTTCTTCATCAAAATCTAACAAATTGTTTGTTGTTTTTTGTTTTAAATCTTTTTGTTCCATAGTTACCATCAAAGAATTTGTGCTACCATTATACAGTATATTAGGTTTTCCTCCAAAATTCAATAAAGATGTATATTTGTTATAAGAGTCATTCGTATTTGGAGCATCAGAATTTATAAAAACCCAAGATGATATAGCGTATTGATAATCAAATTGTTCGCTACCATTTAATTCTTCATATGTTCCTAATGCATATTCTTTATTAGTATTAACCGGGTTATTTACTAATAATTTACCACCCTGTAAAAAGATTTTATTATATAAAATGGGTCCAAAAATATACAAAAGTATTAGTATAATAACAGAAAACAACATGACAAATGAATTTTTCTCTTTTGTAAAATAACCAGGTACTTCAGGAGTGCCTTGCATCTTTTTACCATAATTCATAACCGAATCAAATGAGTTTGAAAATAAACAAGGTATGTAAAAAATTAGGTTTATAATCATATCAAAAAATGCGTTCTTTTTAGCGTTTGTATTAGTGTCAGGTATTTTTACATTCATTGTTCTGTAAATCAACGCCAAAACAATAATTACAATTAATAAATTTAATATAAAACTTGTAACACTTGACTTGCCTGATAAATTTTCTATATTATAAACAAGCCAAAAAATCAATAAACCTGAAATAATTAAACCGGATAAATATAATAACGCCTTTTTAAATAAGTCTATTTTACCATCGGAAGTCCCACTGCTTGAACCGTCAAATAAATTAGATCCTATCATTATAATCCATAATAAAACAATGAAAATAAATAGAACAAAAGCCCATACAGTATTTTTTTTAGTAATTCCAGCAATTCCACCTGGATATGTGGATATTATAATGGTCATTACAACTAAAAATATAACAAACAAAATACTACTATAAACAGAAAAGTTTGTAAAATTACTAAGAAAATTTGTTGCGCCAATACCAATATTATCAGGCACAAATAAAAGAACAATAACATATAATAACGCTAAAACAACTAAAACAACAGTAAATATTAATGAAGAACCAAAATATTTAGTTACATACCCACCTGGATTAAAAGAGTAAAATAAGATTATTATTGTGATAAAAAAGAATAATAACAACAAAGACTTTATTCTTTCATAGTTGACATTAAAACTATAAATATAATTGGTTACAATTGCTTTATAAAAAAGAGCGACTCCTATTAATGCTGATACTATAAGAATAATACCGGCATATTTATTTATTATATCAAGGGGTGTTAATCTAAAAAATAAAATCAAACTTAATGTATAAAATAATATAAAACCAACCCATTTAATTTGAGCGAAAAAATCAGTTATTTTAGAACCATCCGGTAAAAGTCTTATCGATATTGCTATAACAAATAGCAAAATAAATACAACTATCAGGACATTATATGTAATTTGTTCATTTGTTTTATCCATTGCAGGAATATTACTTGGCGTCTTAATATTATATAGAATCATAAACATACCAATCATCATAACAAGAATAATAAATGAAATAATATATAATGTTCTTGATGTTTGAAAAACTGGTAACATATTGTAACTTGAAATTGCTGGTTGTGAATTCATATATTAATATTATACAATAATATTTTTCATATAACTTTTTTGAGAAGCTACATATTTTCACTGGCAGTTTTTTTTCCATGACAATTTCTACATAAAGCAACCAAGTTTTGGACATCATTGCCTCCACCATACTCTAAACGTACTCTATGATCAATCTCAAATGTATGGTCCAGTTGCGAGTCACAATGTCCACATTTCCAATCTTGTTGCGACGCTACATATTTCTTTTTTGTCTCACTAACTGAACGTTTTGTCCCATTTTTTCCTGAATTTACTATTCTTTTATCCGAATTACACAATCCGGATGATCCCATTAAATTACTATCATCAATATTATTAAAGGATTCCATAAAACTTCTATCATTTGTTGAAGTGAAATCAAAAATTGGACTAAGCATATCCATAGATGTTTTATCAATCGGCATAAATTTGACAACATTATTAGCGTATAGCAACATATTACGACCTTGATTTGGATTTCTTTTTAAAAGAACATAGATACCAATACCCAGAAGTGCGTAAAAAATCATCTTATAATATTTCTTAAATGATAATAACATTTTTGAATATTTGCCGTCGCTATACGCGTTATATATAAAAAATGCTGTTAAACCTAATACAAATATTTCTAGTCTCATTATATATATAATTAAATAATAATAAATAATAATAAATAATAATAAAAATATACTAATATATTATAAAAATGAAGAATATTCTTTTTGGTATTGTTTCATTGTTTTCTCTCGTGTCTTCATTTGAAATTCCTTATACAATCGAGGCAATAAATGATCAAATAACACAGTTACCTGGTCTTAATGACGCACTAGATTTCAACCAATTTAGTGGTTATTTGAATCTCGGCACATCCAAAAAACAAATCCATTATTGGTTTGTAGAGTCAGAACAAAATCCTCTTGATGATCCGCTTGTATTTTGGACAAATGGTGGTCCTGGATGTTCTGGATTAATAGGATTCTTAACTGAGCAAGGACCCTTTAGACCTGATAATAAAGGTAATCTACAAATCAATGAGTGGCGATGGAATAAAATCGCAAATATGGTGTTTTTGGAACAACCCGTTGGCGTTGGATTTTCTTATTCGGATAACAGTGATGACTATAGAATTGGCGATTCGCAAGCAGCGCAAGACAATTTAGAGACTATTTTACAGTTTCTGAAAAGATTTCCCGAGTACGCTAATTCACCATTGTATATTACATCCGAAAGTTACGGTGGACATTATATGCCTACTCTAGCAGACGCGATTGTTAAGTATAATGAAAAAAATGTTGAAAATAAACTTAATTTCAAGGGTTTTGCAGTTGGTAACCCTTATACAGACTACTATTCCGGTGTTGGCGCCGAAATGGAAACCTATTGGGGCAAACAATTATTGCCAAAGCCATCTTGGGACAAATATGTTGCCGCTGGTTGTTTGGATGTGAAAAATCAATTAAACACTTCTGTATGTAGCACATATATATTGGATTTTATGAAGAAAATTGGTAATTTGAACCCATATGCTCTTGATTACCCGGTTTGTGTTTCTGCGCAACAAGCGTGGACTACCAATATGTTCTACGATATTATTGTTGAAAATAACGATAAAGATGTAATAGCATCGTTTACTTCTATATTTGACTCGGTGCCATTAAAAGATAATTATCAACCTTGTGAAGACAATTATGCATCTGACTATTTGAATGAACCTGACGTAAAATCGGCGCTACATGTTAAGTCAGATATATCTTGGGATGAATGCTCTAGAACTGTGAAGTATGAATATTTAGACAAAATGTTGCCAATGGAACACTACTATAATGAACTTTTGAATTCAGTAAGTGACAAAAACTTGCGCATTCTTGTTTATTCTGGTGACGATGATAGTGTGTGCGGAACAATTGGTACACAAAAATGGATTTGGGATTTAGGATATCGTGTTAAAACAAACGAAATGTGGAAGGTGTGGCAAATTGATGGTCAAACTGCTGGATATATTACGCAATTTGATACCCCTTTTTCGAAAGAATCACGTCTAACATTTGCGACGGTACATTTTGCTGGACACGAGGTTCCAACATATAAACCCAAGGAGGCGTTTTATTTGTTTAAAGCATTTTTAGACAATAATTATTCATTTTAAATGTAAAATATAAAAATATAATATAAAATATTTTAATTCAAATTATTAAAATATTTTATTTACATCATCATTTGCTGAGTTGCTGAAGGAGGAACAACCATCATAACCTGAGACTTCGAAATATCTTTTAATATTTTCAAAAATACCAACACCATAACAATGTAAGGAAATAAAACCAAAAACCAAGAAACACCAGTAAATCCTTTATTGCAAATCCAACTCAAAGCAGCGGTCCATAAAAACGCGATTATCAAATTGACAGCAACGTGCATAAACCCAACACCTTTAAACAATGCGACTATACAAGAGAGAACTGCCAAAACAAAATATAATTTTGCCGGAGTACAAAGTTCTTCAAAACGTTTGTTCATTTTATATAATAAATAAATATAATTTTATTTTATTTTATTTTTTTTAGATAAAAAATATGGGTTCTTAAATCTTCTCTTTTTAGGTCCACGTCTAAATGAAACGCGTGTTTTTTTATTGTTTGCTAAATTAATTTTCCGTGTCTTTTTATTAAGACCTTTTGCTAAATGTTTTTTAGTATCACTTTTTGGAGAAATTGATTTTGGGGGTGTTGTAGGTTTTTTACCAGTTAATTTAATATGTAATAAATCTCCTACAATTTTCAAATCCGAAAATAATGTATCCATATCAATCGGTTCGTGTCTTGGATTATACAAATATTCAACAAAAATAAACTGCAATTGCTTAAATATTTTTAGTTCTGTTTTTGTTAAAGATTGATAACTGTTTGATAGTAATTCAATAATAGGAACATAAATCATAATAAACCCCCAAATATCTACAATTTCAATAAAAACGTTATCCAAATATTGTCTTAAATCTAATGAACCATCTGCTTTGAATTTTGTAAAATGTAATAAAACATCTACAATATAATCTACAATATATTCCATTGTTATCTGTGTTTCAATTTCTTGTGGTTTGTCCTTTTCATCAACGTCTATTAAATCATTACTAAATAACATGAACATTACTTCATTAATATATTTATAATGACCTGCTCCCCTTTCATCCATCCAAAATTTAACATAGTCCAATACAAATGGTTTTAGTTCTGCTTCAGTCAATTTGTCTTTATCGTTGTCATTTACAATGCCATTATCTTTTAAAAATTTGGTATATTTTTCAATAAACGCATCTGAAAACAAAATCACAGAAAATGGCACATTAAATTGTAATGGTCTGTTTCTCCAAGTGCTTGGAAATGGATTATTTTTAAAAGGAATATATTCACAAGATAATCCCCAATCAATTAGTCTTGTTTTTATTTTATTAGGTAACGATGTATCAACCAAAACATTGGCGTCTTTAATATCACAATGATATATATTTTTATGATTCATTTTAACAACCCCATTTTTTAATAAATTTACTAAAACTACATGTAAGTCATACATTTTTTGGAATGAACCATCCTCATACAAATAATCATCCACAGGTAGACCACCATTTGGCATATTTAATGTCATAACCTTGTCGAGAGAACTATTTATATTTTGTTTTGTAATATTTTTTTTGGGCAATGCAGTACATTTTTTAAAATTTTGTAAATCTGTTGTATTTAATTTCGCTGGTTTACAAATACTTATATCATAAAGCATATAATAATCTTCATAATTAGGAACGGTTTCTAGAATTTGTTTATATTTATTAATTTCTTCATATTCTTGTAAAGCATATTTCTCAATCATGAGTTTTGATATTTTGTTTTTCTCTCTACTTCTGCTTGTAGAACCTTCACATTTTAAAGCTGGAGTAAAAACACAACCAAAACCTCCCGAGGCTAATACTTTTCCTCCTTCTTTATTATTATTATACATTTCCGTATATATATACTTTTTATAAAAAAGTATTATTTGTCATATAAATAATATATTGTTCCAGCAATTGTCACTATAATTCCGCAAAATATAACCTTCTCTCTAAACTTATAGTATTCAACCAATTTCACATTCTGTGACTTATATTCTTCATAATATTTTATGTAGAATTCACTCAATGATATTTGCGGTTTTTCCAGTTTCTGATTTATTTTGTTATGAATAAAATGAGTCCATCGTATTAATGACTCGCGATTGTCCAAATAAGGTGTTACAGGATATTTATCAATTAATTTACTAAATTCTCCCGATATACTTTCGACAGGAATAAATAAAGGCAAATTTTGGATAAACTCGTAATATTTCTTTTTTGTAACAGCGTTAGGTCGAATAGGGTATGTCATCGCTACTGTATGTATAAAGAACCAATAATGAGGTCCCCATATTTTTGGGTCTAGATAAGTCATTAATATTTTCAATTATAAAAATATTAATTATTAAACTACATTATTTAATTTATCTTAATGAAATTGTTTATACAGTAGAGGTTACTTTCTCTCTTATTACAATAATTGAACATTCTTGTAGAAGAACCACGACCCTTAGTACAACCTAAATTAATAGTAACATCTGCTATTCTATGATTGCCACCTTTTCCTCTAACAAATAATCCCAAATTGAACCCTTTCGGCATTTATAATATAATAATATTATTATATTATATTATTGAAATTTACTATATAATTTATGCTATTTTTTTAATTAGTATAAATTATTATTTAAACATAAAGAAGTATAATAATTAGTGCTATGAGCAAGACTACTACTATATTATGCAATAATTGTGGAAAACAAGGTCATTTATTCCATCAATGTAAATTACCTATTACTAGTTACGGTATTATTTTATTTAGAAAAAACGAAGATAGTTATAAATATCTTATGATAAGACGAAAGGATAGTTTTGGATATATTGATTTTATTAGAGGCAAATATTCACCATATAATATTTATCAAATACAAAAAATAGTAGATGAAATGTCTCTACAAGAAAAAGCAAGAATAATTTCGGAACCATTTGAAAAATTATGGACACAAATGTGGGGTGAAATAATAAATGTTCAATACAAAAATGAAGAATATACGTCATCAAAAAAAATGGAATTAATAAAATGCGGTATATCCGTAAATGATGAGATTATTACATTAAAAGATATTGTTGAAAATAGTAAAACGCAATGGAGTGAAACAGAGTGGGAATTTCCAAAAGGAAGAAGAAATAATAAGGAAAGGGATTTAGAATGTGCTTTGCGTGAATTTGAAGAAGAAACTGGAATAGACAAAAATAAAATACAAATAGTTGAAAATATAATGCCATTTGAAGAAATATTCATTGGTACAAATCATAAATCATATAAACATAAATATTTTTTGGCATATATGAATGAACAATTAGAAGATTTAGATAATTATCAAGTTACTGAAGTCAGTAAAATAGAATGGAAGACGATTGATACTTGCTTAGAATCAATAAGACCATATAATTTAGAAAAAAAGAAATTAATTACAAATATAAATAAAGTATTAGAAGAATATAGATTATATTCATAATATATAGTATTATGTCTGAAAATAAAAGTAAAATGAAACAATTGGTTATAGAAAGCTCATCTGATAATTTAGATGAGGATATATCATTAAGATCTTCAGAAGATAATAATGGCGATTATGATTTAAAAAAACAATTTGAAAAAATCGGCGATTGTGATGAAGAAAATTATTATTCAACTGATTGTAATAAGTTTTTACTAAAAAAGGAGTTTATTGAAGGTAATCATCTAGAAGCGAATCCTTATTTGGATATTGAATTATATCCTAATTTAAGTGATACAAATTTCAATATAAAAATAGCAAATAAAAAGGAGTTTAGTGATACAAGATATGAAGGACCAGATTTTAGTAAAACACTTAAGGAACAATCAGATATTTTAGCAAACGCTGATTTTGAATTACAACCACATCAAGCATTTGTAAAAAACTTTATGTCTTTTCAAACCCCGTATAATAGTTTATTACTTTATCACGGTTTGGGTTCAGGAAAAACGTGTAGTGCTATTGGTGTTTGTGAAGAAATGCGTGATTATATGAAACAAATGGGAATTAGTAAAAGAATAATTATTGTTGCTTCCGAAAATGTACAGGATAATTTCAAATTACAATTATTTGATGAACGTAAATTAAAACTAATTGATGGTATTTGGAATATAAGAGCGTGTACTGGTAACAAATTATTACAAGAAATAAATCCAATGAATATGAAAGGAATGCCAAAAGAAAAAGTGATTAGTCAAATTAGAAATATCATAAATACATATTATATCTTTTTGGGATATGGTCAATTTGCGAATTATATTATTAAAACAATGAATTATACAGAAGAAGACATTCAGAAAAAAACAAAACACAAAAAAGGTGAAATACCTGATAAAAAGGGTGAAAAAACAAAAACAAAAATACAAATGTTAAAAGATGTTAATATAACTTTAAATAGTAAAATAATAAGACGTCTTCGAAGTGAATTTGATAATAGATTGGTTGTTATTGATGAGGTTCATAATATTCGTAAAACTGATGATAATGAAAATAAAAAGGTGGCGATCAATTTAGAACTATTAGTTAAAGCAGCGAAAAATATGAGATTTCTGCTTTTATCAGCAACTCCAATGTATAATAGTTATAAAGAAATAATATGGTTATTAAATTTGATGAATATGAATGACCGTCGTGCGCGCATTGAAGCGAAAAATGTATTTGATAAAAATGGTAATGTTAAACCAAGCGGCGAAGAGTTATTAATTAGAAAAGCGACAGGGTATGTTTCATTTGTTAGAGGAGAAAATCCATATACATTTCCTTATAGAGTTTATCCTAATATTTTTGCTAAAATGAATACATTTAAAAAATTTAATGAAGATAAAATAGGATTTAGTTATCCTTCTTATCAAATGAATAATCTTAAAATATTAAATGAGGATAAAAAACGTATATTAAGTTTATATCTGAATAAAATCGGTGATTGCGGTGATTGTGGATCATGTCAATATTGCGCTTATAGGTATATTATCCATAATTTAAAAAATAAGCGTTTTTCAATTACAACAAAAAAAGGTCAAGTTAGAGAAATGCCCAATTTTGAAAATATGGAGTCATTTGGTTATACTTTATTACAAACACCTCTAGAATCATTAATTATTTCATATCCATATGATGGACTTAAAGATGAGATTGATTTAATACCAAAGGAAAAACCATCTAATAAATTTGACGAGGAATTTTCTAAAGCATCTGTCGTATCTAAAAAAGATTTAGAAGATGAGGATGAGGATTCGGAAGACGAGGCGCCTGGTTTTGTTGAAGAATCTGAAGCAATTGCTGAATCAGAAGAAACAGAAACTAAAACTAGTACCGAAGAAAGTGTTGCTTCTAGAAGAGAATTATCAATAGATCCACATTTGTTGACAGGTAGACAAGGTATGGAACGGATGATGAATTTTGTAGATGAAAAATCGCCTCCTACAAAAGGTAATTATGAGTATAAGAAATCTACTTTGGAAAAATATGGTCGAATTTTCTCTCAAAAGTTGATTGGTAAATATAGTTCTAAAATTAAATGTATATTAGATAATATTTTTTATTCTAAGACAGGTTTTGTATCAAGTGGTGTTGTTTTGATATATTCGCAATATATTGATAGTGGTTTAATACCAATGGCACTTGCTTTAGAAGAAATGGGTTTCACTCGTTATGGTGAAAATGTCAAACCTTTGTTCAAGGATAGACCTACAGAGGTTGTAGATGTAAAAACTATGAAGGCGCCTGAAAACAAAAAGAGTTTTACACCAGCGCGTTATTCAATTATTACAGGTGATCCAAGAATATCACCAAATAATGATTTTGAGGTAAAAGGGTTAACAGGTGAAGATAATAAAGATGGTCATAAAGTAAAGGTTGTTTTAATATCTAGAGCTGGTTCAGAAGGTATAGATTTAAAATTTATACGCCAAGTCCATATTTTGGAACCGTGGTATAATATGAATCGCATTGAACAAATTATTGGTCGCGCTGTTCGTAATTTCTCACATAAAGATTTGGAGTTCGAAGAGAGAAATGTGGAGATTTTTATGCACGGCACAATACTGGGTAAAGAAAATATAGAAGAGGCGGCAGATTTGTATGTATATAGAGTTGCAGAATTCAAAGCAATACAAATAGGAAATGTAACTCGTATTTTAAAAGAAAGTGCTGTAGATTGTATCATTAATCAAGAGCAACAGTTTTTTACACAAGAAATAATGGAAGCAAACTTAAAAACACCTGTTAAACAAATTTTATCAAATGGTATGCAATTGGATGATTTCAAAGTAGGTGATGCGCCTTTTTCACCAGCGTGTGATTATATGGCGAAATGTGATTTTTCTTGTAGATATGATAAATCTATTGATGAAAAAAGATTAAAAAACGCTGATACATATGATGAAAATTTTATTATGAACAATTCTGAAAAAATACTACAAAGAATTCGAATGCTTATGAAAGAAAGTTTCTTTTATATTAAAGATAATTTGATCGCGTCTATAAATACACCAAAAGAGTATCCTAGGACACAAATATTTGCCGCATTGACAAAATTAATAGATGATAATAATGAATTTATTGTTGACAAATATGGCAGAAATGGTAGACTTGTTAACATTGGCGAATACTATTTATTTCAACCAATAGAACTACGAGACAAAAATATTTCGATCTTTGACAGATCTGTTCCTATTGATTATAAGCACGAAATGATTAATTTTGAGATAAGAGAGAATATTCCAAAACAAGGTGTTACTGATAAAAAGAAAAAACCTATTGAAAAAGCGTTTAAAACAATAGCAGAATTAGAAAAAGAAGATTTTGAATCTGAGTCAGAAGAAAAAGAAAATGTTGAGGGTAAAAAAATTATTGACGAATTTAACGCTAATTTTGAAATTACTGATAAATATCAGAAAAATAAATTAGGTAGAGTAGAGAGAGGTGACGATAATTGGTATAAACATTGTGGTGTTGTTATTAAAAAAATGAGCAAAGTGTATAAATTATCAAATCAAACACTAATTAGTTTTGTAATTGCACATATGATAGAAACGCTATTATATGAAGAAAAATTAAATATAATGAATTATTTATATTCACTTGACGCAGTTGTAGAAAATTCTGTTGAAGAATATGCGAAACATTATTTTGAAAAAAATAGTATTAAAACACAACAATTTCAAGCAATCATTTTATATAAATTAAATAAAAGAGTTATATTAATATTAAATCAAAATAATAAATGGGTCGAAGCAGGTCCTGAAGACCAAAGAGAGATTGCTATGTCAGAAGAAGCGAAAAAAGAATTAGTTTTTGATAAAAATAAATACAATAAAATTGTGGGTTTTATTGGTTATGAAAAAAATAATAAATACCTTACTTTTAAAACAAAAGATATTGAGTCATCGCGAGATACCGGTGCTCGATGTGACGAATCAGGTAAGGAAAAAACTCTGAAAAAAATGGAATTATTTTTAGATAAAAGTACATTTGATAAATTAATATTTAGACCTAAAATAGATAAAGATAACGCTATTGTTGTAGATAAAGATGAAAATCCTATTGAAGAAATGATAGGGCATTCTGAAATGTGTGTTTTATTAGAACTAGTTTTAAGATATTTAAATGATGTCGAGAAAGATAGTAAGAAATATTTTTTAACACCTGAATTGGCAATATATTACAAACTTTATAAGGTTTTATAAAACTGTAAATAATATTATATTCTTTTTTAATTAAATAAAAATTGAAAAAGAATTAAAAGATAATATGTATATAAAATATATACAATGGAATCTGTCGTAGCTAAACAAAAAATTAAAAGAAAGGAATCTAAACTCACTACTATATATTCTAGATGTTTAATCACTCGAAATATCGTTTTGCCAATTACTAACATTGGAAAAAATATAAAGGAAGTTATTGAAGACAGTATTAAGTCTAATTTTGAGGGTAAATGTCTTGTAGAAGGTTTTATCAAACCTAACTCGGCAAAGATTATTACATATTCTAGTGGCATCATTTATCGTGGTAGTTCAGTATCATTTGAAGTAATTTTCGAATGCGAAGTTTGCTTTCCTGTAGAAGGTATGTTAGTTTCATGCGTCGCTAAAAATATTACAAAGGCAGGTATTCGCGCCGAAAGCGCAACTGAAGTTCCTTCTCCAGTTATTGTCTTCATAGCGAAAGACCATCATTATAACGTGGCACATTTTAACGATGTAAAAGAGGGTGATAAAATTAATGTTAGGGTAATTGGTCAGCGTTTTGAATTGAATGATAAATATGTGTCAATTATTGGCGAACTTGTTAAAGAAAAGGAATTTATTGTTCCTACAGAAAGCAAAAAAATGCCCAGAATTGTTATCGAGGACGAATAAACTTAATGTTTTATGTTTTAAATAAGATACCATTTTCATAATAATTCTTTGTATAAGTGTAAGTACTATTTTCGGTTTCTATTAAAATATCAATATGACAATTATTTTTTCGTGAATACTCTATTGCTATTTCTTTTTTAAAAAAAATTATATAATTACCATTTACCGGCATAAATATATAGATATATTTTATTTCGTTATCTTCATTTTCATAATTTAGTGTTGATCTCTCTATTCCATCTTCCATTTTTTTATATTATTATATAATAAAAATATAAAAACAACGTACTATATTATTTAAAAATGGAGATAACTATGTCTACAAATGATGTCAATAATTTTTCTGTAAGTGAACTAAATTATATTCGTGATTCTATTGAAAATATGAATAAGTTTAATCAAATTGAAGTTCTTCGTATATTAAATAATAACAAAGAAGTGACTATTAATGAGAATAAGTATGGTATTCATATAAATTTATCAGATTTAAAAAAAGAATTGCTAGATGATTTAAATGATTATATCAAATATGTGAATACACAAGAGGTAACACTACATCAAGTTGAAAAGGAGAAAGAGGATTATAAAAATACATATTTTACAAAAGATATTAAAGATAAAAACAAAAATAAATAAAAGACACGATGATGCAAAATATAACAAATATAAATGCGAATAAAAATTATAATCATGTAATTAAAAATTTACAGGATTATATGTTAGATGAAGCAAATATAAAAAGATCATTGGAGATGAAAATTGAATCAACAAATAAAAATGGATCTTCTATAAAAGAAAAGGATAAATTTAGTAAAAATACTATTGAGAAATCATTAAAACCATCTTTATTTATTCCTAGAGAGAAAGATACATTATTTTGGTGTTTTTATCTTATGAAGCACGGTGATGTAAATTATGAAATGCTTGAAAATAAAAATATACTTACAGAGAAGAAATTCAAAATAGAATATGTTGAAAAAATTCGCAAGGAAAAACAAACGGTTAAAACATATAAGTTTGCAACGCTAACTCATATTGAAAATAATTTAGCAAACGAGAATCAATTAGATATTAAAACATTTTTAACATTATGTGCCATTGAAAACTTGAATGTTTTATTTGTTAAAAATAAGACGTATTATGAGTTACTGATGAATGACAGTAATGAATTACATACTGTTCATTTACTACAAAATTTTAAATATGGTCACGAAATAAATCCATCAGGTGCCGAGCAAATAAAAACAACTCTATATAAGTTAGATAATATTGATAAACCAATAAAATCAATGTCAGGATACAAACTTTCAGAATTAATTGAAATATGTGAGAAATTAGCGATTGATGTTATAAATAAAGAGACAAATAAAAGCAAAGGTAAAAAAGAATTATACGAAGCAATTGTACAATATTTTTAAATAAAATTGAACTATAATTTAAAAATATGTATAATAATATATATAACAATGAGTTCCAGTGAAAAATCAGACACGCCTAATTTTAATGATGTTGATTATGGAGAATTAGGTAATGAATATAAGAAATATAATAATATATTTAAAGGTTTAGATATTGAAACAAAGAAAAAACTATTTCACGATTTTCCAAATGATAAACAAGTTCATATTGGCATTTTAAAAAATATATCGGATCCTAAAATACAGCGATTATGGAGTAGTTTATCGGAAAGTGAAAGAGAGAATCTTGATAGTAAGAATATTCGCACAAAATACATTCTTTTAAGAGAAATGCTGAATAAAAAAATACAAGCGCCAGAAATGCCTAGTTCATCTTCATCTGAAGAAGTTAAACTTAAAAGACCTAAATCGCCGGAAGAATCACCACCTCCTATTTTGCCAAAAATAATACCTAGATCGCCGGAAGAATCACCTCCATCATTTCCATTAAGTTTAAGACTAGAAGAATTTAAAAGAAAATTAGATCCTGATTCTATAAAACAATTAGAGTTTATTACAGACCCAAACGAACGTCAAGAAATGTTAATGCGTAAATTCAACGCTTATGAGAATCTTGAAGATTTCGGTTCGGTACTAAAAGGTTTAAAGGACCCTGATATTTTAAAAATATATGATGCTTTGCCATCTAGTGAAAAGACTCGAATTGATGCATTAGAAGAAAAGGAAAAACTGTTAATTTTGAGAAATAGGTTATATGATGATCTTTTACTTAAAAGACATATAAGACCTAAGTTATCTGAAGATACGCCACCTGAAATACCGCAATTATTAAAAGATGTTCCTCTAGATATGTTCCAAGATGAAATTGTGGAAATACCAAGAGAGAAAGTAAAAGAACCACCTCAAAAGCAATTTGATAATATAGTAAGAAAATTCTATAACATGAATCCTTATGTATTTTCAATACAATCTATGTACGAATTAGAAGTGAAATTTGGTACAAAAGGTATTAAACCGCTTACGCGTAATGATTATGATAATGTTATAAAAAAACTTAAATCATTAGGTTTTGTCACTTCTAACAGTGTGGGTGAATATTATTTGCGTATGAATTGTGAGTTTCTTGATCCCAAAACTGGTAAGTTTAAACTGTCAGATATAAGAACTGAGATTTCGGGTTTACATAATATTCAAGATTACTGTAAAAATAATGATATAAAAGAAATTTACACAAAAAATTTTACCACTATTTCATTTGTTAATAAAAGAATAGCAACAATAGAACATGATAAAGTAAAAGAAAAGATATTTCCGGTAGACATGAATGACTTTAATTTTAGAGTTACATTTAACACTGAAGAAGAAGTAAAAACAGGTGTAAAAAACTTTATTATGGATAACTGGAAAAAATCAAAAAAAACATTCCGTTACTTGAATCGTGTAACATTTAAACATCCGGAACACCCTGTTAACGTTGATATTAGTATTGTTAAAAACGGTGATAAGGAAGAAGGATCTCGATGGAGTGATCAAATGAAACGTGTTTATACAACAACAGAATCAAATGTCTTTAATAATCCCGAAATTTATCAAATAGAGATTGAAGTTGATAATTCAAGAATTGGTCCGGCAACATCATTTGACACACCTGAATTAATAGTCGCTTCTTTAAGAAAAGTCATTAAATATGTGCTTTGTGGATTACAAGGAACAAATTATCCAATTTCGTATCCTGAACAAAGAGAAGTTATGGAAACATATATGAAAATGATTTGGAAGGATAATTTTGACCCAAGTAAAAGAATCGAAAATAAGAATTTTATTGGACCAAATTCAAAAACGTTGCAACGAACTAATATCGCTGCTATCGACGAGAATTCAACCCAACCAAATATAAGAAAAAATTTTGTTGTTACAGAAAAAGCAGATGGTGAACGTCATTTAATGTTTATAAATGATAAAGGAAAGATATATCTTATAAATACTAACATGGATATTATATTTACAGGAGCGAAAACGCAAAATGAAGAATGCTTTGACTGTTTATTTGATGGCGAATTAATTTTACACGATAAAACAGGTAGATTCATAAATTTATATGCTGCATTTGATATATATTATTACAAAAAAGATGATGTTAGAACATTTCCATTTATGTCATCAGTCGATGAAGATGTTAAAAGATCACGTTTTTATATACTTAAATATTTATTACATATTGTGAAACCCGTTTCCATAACAGATGTATCTGTAAAAGATGAAACAACTGTTAAATCGTTTTTACAAAGATATAAAAAGAGTAGTGATTTGATTTCACCATTAAGAATTATGTGTAAAGAGTTTTATCCAATGAGTCCTAAACAAAGTATATTTAATGGTTGCGACCAAATTTTGTCAAGAGCAGAACAAAACAGATTTGAATATGAAACAGATGGACTAATATTCACACATATGTATTTTGGTGTTGGTTCTGATAAAATTGGTGAATGTGGTCCGAAAACAAAGATAACCTGGGACTATTCATTTAAATGGAAACCACCTCATCAAAATACAATTGATTTCTTGATAACTACAGTGAAATCTTCAAACGGTGAAGATGAAATCATACCATTATTTGAAGATGGAATAAACAATGCTCAAGCAGTTGCTCAATTAAGTGAATGTAAAAGTATTGAGTTAAGATGTGGTTTTGATGAGAAAAAAGACGGGTATATTAACCCTTGTCAAGATATAATTGATGATAAATTACCAGAATTTAAGAGAAATGAAGATAATAGGTACTCAAATGATTATATGCCTAGACGATTTTATCCAACTGAACCATATGATCCAAACGCAGGAATTTGTAATATTATGTTAAAATATGACGAGAATGGTGTAAAGCAAATGTTTTCTGAAGAAGGTGATGTCTTTTCAGATAATACAATTGTAGAATTTAGATATGATTTTGATAGAGAAGATGGATGGAGATGGGTTCCATTAAGAGTTAGATATGATAAAACATCTCAATATAGAAGAGGGCAAAAGCAATATGGTAATTCATTTGAAACTGCGAATGAAAATTGGAAATCAATACATCCAGCAGGAATTATTACTGAAGATATGATAAGAACCGGACAAGGCATTCCAGATGTAATAGTTAGTGAAGATGTATATTACAATACCCCGTCAGGCAAATTAAAAACAGAAGCAATGAAAAACTTTCATAATTTATATGTAAAAAAAATGTTAATTAAGGGTGTAACGAAACAAGGCGATACTTTAATTGACTACGCTTGTGGTAAAGCAGGTGATTTGCCCAAATGGATTGCTTCAAAATTATCATTTGTATTTGGTATTGACATATCGAAAGACAATCTAGAAAATAGATTAAATGGCGCCTGTGCTAGATATCTAAATATGAAAAAACAAAATAAAACAATGCCTTACGCTTTATTTGTAAATGGTAATAGTGCGTATAATATTAGAAATGGCGACGCTATGCTAAATGATAAGGCGAAATCAATTACCTCTGCTGTTTTTGGTTACGGACCTAAAGAAACTGATAAAATTGGTAAAGGTGTAGCGAGACAATATGGAAAGGGTGAAGATGGTTTTAATGTTTCATCGTGTCAATTTGCTATGCACTATTTCTTTGAAAATCCAGACACACTCCAAGGATTTTTGAGAAACGTTGCGGAGTGTACAAAATTAAATGGTTACTTTATTGGTACAGCATATGATGGTAAACTTGTATTTAATATGTTAAGAAAAATAAAGACTGGCGAAAGTGTGAAAATAATGGAAGATGAGAAGAAGATTTGGGAGATAACAAAAGGATATGGTGCGGACAGATTTGATGATGATTCAAGTAGCATTGGTTACAGAATTGATGTTTACCAAGAGTCAATTAATCAAAATATACAAGAATTCTTAATTAATTTTGATTATTTAGATCGTGTTTTCGAAGCGTATGGTTTCAAAATAATTGACCGTGTTGAAGCGCAGGAACTAGGATTACCAGAAGGTTCAGGATTATTTAGTGAATTGTTTAATAATATGTTAGAAGAAATCAAGAAAAATAAATATAAGGAAAAAGACTTTGAAAACGCTGCTAATATGACGGCATTCGAGAAGAAAATTTCATTCTTAAACAGATATTTTGTTTATAAAAAAATTAGAGAAGTAAATACTGAAAAGGTTGAATTAGAATTAGGTGAGTATGAAGAGTCTGGTATTATTAGAAACACACAAGAAACTAAACACGCAATTAGTGTTGCTGTTGCTGCTAAGGAGGAAGTAGTAAGAAAAGAAAAGAAACCTAAGGTTCGTAAGTTGAGTAAAAAATTATTGCTTGTTGCTGCGACTGAAGCAGTTGATGAGTTACCTCCAGTTGTAATTGAAAAAGTAGCGAAGAAAACCAAGAAACCTAAGGAAGATAAACCCAAAAAGGCGGTTAAATTAATAATTGAAGATGATGATGAATAAAATAATAATCAGTTAAATAAAAAATATAATCACTTAAATAAAAAATATAATCACTTAAATAAAAAATATAATCACTTAAATAAAATTTATTATTATATAATAATCAAATGAGTTATTATATATTACCAAAAATTTACAATTTTTTACATGTGAATCCGCGCGATACTATTAATGAATGTCAAATATATAGATCTTATAGTTTATATAATTTTTATAATAATATTAAAACAGAAATAGATGTTCTTTGTTCGAAAGAGAATAACATGTTATTAAATAGTTACGATGAATTAATTAAAATAGTTAACCCATATGAGTATATTTTTAATAAAGTTCCAGGATCTAAATATTCTGTTAGTAAATTAAAACCCCAAACCAATGTATTTTATGATTTATTGGAAATATTTGTGACGCTTAATATATTTGATTTATATAATGATAAGTCGATAAAAACCTTGCACGTTTCGTCAATTAACGAAGATTCAAATGAATGTATTCAAATGATTCGTGATAATAATTTTGAAGAGGATGTATTTTTAAATTTTATTGATAATAACGAAGAAATGTATAAATCTATAAACAGTTTAAAAATAGATTTTATATTTTTTAATAAACCCCAAACAGATATTAATTTATATATAATTAAGTTAATTGAATTCGTAATGACAATATTAAGATATCAATCTATTGGCGGCACAAGTATAATAAAAATAGACTGTATATTTCACAAACCAATTGTTGATTTGATATATTTACTATCTTCTTTGTTTGAAAAAGTATATATTATAAAACCTAATACGAGCAATGTGACAACTTTTGAAAAGTATTTGGTATGTAAGAATTATAATGTTGTAGATGATGTAAAATTAGAATTACATAAAAGTAACTATTATAAATTACTAGGATTTATAAAAAATTTGAATAATAGAAATATTGTCTCTATTATAGATAATGAATTACCGTGTTATTTTACTAATAAAATAGATGATATTAATATTATAATAGGACAGCAGCAATTAGAATCTCTTGATCAAATAATTAATATTCTTAAGAATAAGAATAAAGATGAAAAAATAGAGATAATAAAAAAGTGTAATATACAAAAATCAGTAAGTTGGTGTGAAAAAATGAAAATACCATATAATAAATTTTCTGAAAAAACCAATATTTTTTTACCTATAATAAATGAAAATAAAAATAATGATGATAATAAAGTGTTAGAAGATAATATAGAAGATAATATAGAAGATAATATAGAAGATAATATAGAAGATAATATAGAAGATAATATAGAATTAAATATAGAAGTGATTGGAGATAATGAAGAACTTTCAACAATAAGAGATATTATTTAATATAATAATCATATTTTGTATAATATGATTATTTATCAATTATAACCTCCTTTGCAATCTTTTTTATAATTTTATTTTCTTTTTCGTCTGTATTGTCACCTTTACCTCCAAACGCTTCTATAACGAGTTTATCATATTTATCTGAGAACTTAGAATTGCTTTTTTCACAATCTGGATATTTTGCTTTAAAATCCTTTAATAATTTTGAATTTTTATGTGTAATATGCTTTATAACCTTTCTCATTTTTGATTTATCGTCATTTTCCTTTTCCCATTTATCTTCATCCTTTACATACATAACTTCTCTCTTTGAATCTGTACAATGAACTGGTCTCTTTGTTTCATCCAGCAAATTCAAATTATGTACTATTATTTTTGATATACCATCAACATACCCAAGTTTCCCTACATTTTCCAAGTCTGAAAGTTGTAATTTGAGAGAATCAACAAAATCCATAATATTCATAGCATCCTTACAAGTTTCATTTAAAAATAATTGTAAATTAAATGTCTTGTTATGTGAATTTGTATGTGTTGTATTATGTGTCCCATTTTTAATAACTTCCATCATCATATTTTTAAATTCACTATTTTCTTTAATTAACATTGCGTTTTGTTGTACTACCATCATCATAAGTTCTTTATCTGTTGGTTCTTCATTTTTTATATCAGTGTCATCTTTATTTTTACAAATTTTATTATGTTTCCATAATCCAGAACGATTTTTAAATTGTTTTTCACAATTTTCACAAAAAAATAAGTTGGGCAGAATTGCGTTTCCTGGCGTTTCCATTTGTTTCCGTTTGGTTTCCATTTTATGTTTTGCTGACAAATTGTGGTCGTCGAAACTGCTCTTTTTACATGTTCCATAGTCACAAAATTTACAATAAAATTTCGGAGCAGAATTTGGCAGAATTTTGTTTCCTAAAGTTTCCATACATTTTTAATAGAAAATAATTTTAAATTTGTATTTTTCATATATATTTTTCAAAAAAAAAATTTATCGTCACAATTTTGAAAAACTTTTTCCAGGTGTGAGACGCTATTTTTTTTTATGGTCTCAGTAAAAAATTCAAAAATTCACGTTTTTCAAATTCCCAAAAGTATTTTCATTTTTCAAAAATGGACAAAAATAAATGTCCAAAATTGACTTTTACAAAATAATCTTGGATTTTCGAAAAACTTTGCATTTTATATAATAAATTGTCAAAACAACTTAAAGAAAAAACATACAAAAATATTAATGGAATACCAAAGTCCTTTTCAATTATATAAATCAAATAAATCAGAGTTCTTGAATAAATTATGTTCTGTATGTTTATGTACTTTATTTTATCCAGAAAATCAAGAAAACAATAAGTTTATTAGTTGTTCTAGACTCAATTGTTATCACATGTTTCATAATGATTGTATTCATAAAACAATGAATCATAATCATTTTAATTGTCCGGAATGTAGAGAACCTATTCAAAAAATTACAAATTTAGATAAGTCATTAGAGATAACCATACGCGACGATGCATTTGATAACGGAAATGTAGACCCAATTTTAACAGAAGAATTTAAACACTCGGTTTTAAAAATTGAAGATTATCCCTACCACAAAATAGTGTTTGAACGTTGGCGAAATGAGAGAATAAATGTAGAACTAGACAAATAATTTATTTATAAGCAGCAGATCCTGATGTAGTATTATATGTATTTGGTGATTGAGAGAAGTGATTAGAACTAAATACAGCAGTAGGATAATATCGGTATGGACTTGGTTGTGATTTGGGATTCTGATATTCAGGTAAAGATTTATAGTAACATAGTTTCTTATTTTGAAATTGAAATATTGTGGGACTATTACAATTTGGCACCTTATTTTTTTCATAATTGATATAACTATTCTTATTATGTATAGCAGCGGCATTTGTTGATATAGTATCAACATTTAATTTAAGCATTCTTGTAGAACTTTCAACAGCACCTTGAACTGCAAACTGAGGATTATTTGGTTTATATACAGTAAGTTTACAACCGTTTGGATTTGATGGTCCTGCAAATGGTACACCCCAATAAGGATTATTAATGAACGCTTCAAATTCAGCAAGTGCACGCACCTTTTGATTTTCAGGTAAAGAATTCAAATAATTAAATAATGTATCGAAGTTGTAGGCATTTTTAAGTGCTTCATAAGCAGTAACTTGCTCTTGTGTTAATATTCCCATATTTAATAAAATATTCAACAATTTTATAACTAATGCATCTTCAGTAGCGTCATAAATTTCAGCGTTAGGATAACAATTTGCTACATATGTATTGCTTGTTGCAAGAGCACTGCCAGGTTTGGCGTTTGCTAATTCAGATACAGTAACACCTGATTGTAGTAGTGCATCCGTAATTTCAACAGGACGAGGTTGTTGAAAATTAAACACCTTTTGGTCATATGTTTTACATCTATTTTGTAAATATTGTTTATGTGTTGTGTAATAGTTTTTCTTTAAATTTGTATTAGCGTAAATTGCTCGCCTTTTAGCTTTATATTCTTCATTACAACATAAAACAGGATTCATTGTATTTGGTTCAGGGTTCTCTGTTAAATAAGTATTATTTGGGTAATAAGAAGAAATAATACCAACACCTTCACATGTTTTACAATCTTGTTGTAAATCATTAAATTGTCCGTTAACATTTAGTGTATTTTGTTTAATAATAAAACTGCCTGGATTATCAAGCATTTCATTAAGTAAACCACGACCGCCTGCGCCACCACCCAATGATGCGCCTTTACTAGATGCGACAAATCTATTCATATTGTAATTAATTAAATCCGCTTCATTGATATTAATATTAATATTACTATTATGCGGGTCTTTACCAGTTAAATTATTTGCGGTCACAGGTTCGGAAGGAATAACTCTACCCTTTCTAAAATGTTTAATTGGTCTCGCCAATCCAAAACCTGTTTGAAATACGTTGCCAGGATCATTATTTGTTAAAGGTCGAATATGTCCAGGAGCTGTTCCAACAGGATTACTTCCAAGACCTATTCCCTTCCATGGTAAATATTGTTTAGTAAAATAAGTGCTTTTATGGTTATATCCTGATGCTGGCATAGATCTCATTCCTTGTGGATAATAAGCGGTTGACATTTATATTATTATTAAAGAAAATAAAAGTAATATTATATTATATTAATGTTAACATTGATAAACATATTGGTATTATTTTTTTCCTTTTTAATTATTTATCAAATACTTTTAGCATATTTTGGGGATAGCGTTATAGAAGGGTTAACCAATAATGATTCAGAATATAAACCTTATGGTAAAGATCCCATGATATTAGCCCAACAAAACGCAGGAAATATTAGTGTATTAAAAAAACAGGTTGACGAACTAACTGGTTTAAATCAATTATTTCAAGATTTAAGTGGTAATTACGCTGGTTTACAAAGTCAGGTTAATAGTTTAGTTAAAGCACAAAATGATTATACAAATGAAATGACTGGTGGTTCTGAAGTACAAATAACTGGAACAACTACATCTGATTCAACTACATCTGATTCAACTACATCTGATTCAACATCTACTACAACAAATTAAATTATATAAAATAAAAATATTTATATAGTTTAATATAATGTCTAATATATTTCAAGAAGTATTAAATGACGCCGGAGGTGTTCAAGATAAATTATTAGGTCCTACCTATCCATATTATAAAAATATCAAGTCACCTTCACAAATAGGTATGAGTGATAAAGGTACAATGCAACAATTATCAAATAACATAAATGGATTAATTAATTATGTAGAATTATTGGTTTCAGGAAAAAGTAAGGCGTCAGCAACAGGAGGACCTTTAGGAAATAAATTTTTTCTAAAAACTGGCGCCAAATGTGTTGATAATTCAGCGGACGGTTCAAATAACCAAGTTGACAGATATATTTATGTTAACAATGTACCTAATGGTGATATTCCTTTTATATCAAGTGGAATGGGTGTAAATTTTTCTGATTTTGAAGGTTTAATACCAGGATCAATGGGAAATTTAAATGCACTAAATCCATTCGCAATATTGCAATCTTTTATGTCCGGCGCAACACCACCTTGTCAAGAAATAACTATGCAAACAATTAATAACAATAATACAAAATCAAGTGAAACACATTTTGTTACTGTTGCTGACATTCAAAATATAGACCCTTGTAGTTTTCCAAATAAAACAAATCCTATAACAAAAGCAAAATGCAAAGAATCGTTTCAGACAAGTATTGCTGAAAATGCGGCACCTATTGAAATGCCAGATGATATTATTGCGCAATTATATTTTGCAGGATTAGCAGTAGTTGGGTTATATATTTTACACCGTTTTATTGAAAAATCGCGTTAAAATAATATATTACAAAAGTTTTATATTATTTTATAATTTAATGTTTACATGATTTACCATGTCTATGGCGACGTCTTCTGGTTCTTCCACCAACCCATGTTTGTGCCTTGACTGTTTGCATATTAGAAACAGGAGATGCACTAGACGCTAAACCAGTTAGCGGCATATTTGGTGTAACGCTTCCTCCACGCATTCTTCTTCGTTTTCCTCCGTAACTAGCAGCGCCGTAACCAGAATTCATACCAGAAGCGCCGTATCCGGAATTCATACTAGCGCCATATCCAGAATTCATACCAGAAGCGCCGTAACCAGAATTCATAC
>JACCDO010191948.1_pt1 | contig 81238 bp, 47 predicted proteins | sample 7446101 | NCBI WGS metagenome assembly JACCDO01 (sample SAMN15323440, study PRJNA562643) | freshwater metagenome | isolation source: river surface water | place: USA:Blue River Watershed | collected 2017-08-16
AACCACGTAACTATTGGCTCTTCAATAAACTTATGTCCGCAAGGTAATTTCACAATTTTATCTCCAGTTTTAAATGTTTCTAATGATATTGAGCAGACCTCTCCACTTGTAAGTAGGTCACTATGTTCAGTCAATGTTTCTCTTTCTAATCTATCAATTGTGCTTTGCGTAGCAGGTGGAGTACCAGCATTATTATCAACTGCCATGATTATGTGAGACAACAATTCATCTAAAGAGCGAGAAATTCCATGTCTATTTCTATTACCATTGCCTACTATCGATTCTACTAATGAGTGTACCACTGGATTCTGCGATACACCTCCTAAAAATGATTGTATTGTTCTTCCAGCTCTGGCTGCTGCAAGGGGATTATTTTCGGATACATCACCACGAGCGGGCTGTCCTCCTGATCTTCTCACAATAATACCAACTCTGGATGGACGCATGTTTGCCAGCTCTACAACTCCACTCGTTGGATTGAACCTTCGACGATTATTAGCATTTGAATCTATTTGCTCAGCTCTAGTTACATTACCAGAATTATGAATAGGCTGAAGAAACAAGTGCAAACCTTGTCCAAGCATTTCAACAAAAGAACTTTGACATACACTACATTTTGGATATCCATTCTCATTTTGTTGGATTGAAATGTCATGTTTGCAAATATGACAATAATACATTTGAGATTCTGGATTAAATATTGGAATTAAGGCAGGTATATCGCCATTAGAATTAGAAGATGTTTCACTAGAAACAGAAGAACCATCATCGAATGTATCGTTTTCATCGTCATCATAATCCTCCTCGTCCTCATCCTCGTCCTCATCCTCATCCTCACCGTAATCACTACCATTTTCATGGCAATAACCGCATGTGCAATGATGACAATATTCATCATCATCATCATCGTCATCGTCATCATCATCGTCATCACCCGATGATTCAACTAACGATGGTACAGAACTTTCGTCATTCTCACCGACACTATATCGCACTTCTGACACATCAGACTCACTAGGCTTGTCAGAATCATCACTGCTGTCACTGACTAGAGGCGGCATATCTTCATAGCCATCGGATGAGTCCATAGTTCGTTCCTTTACCTTGGTTTTGATCTAGGTTCGTTCTTTCAGAATTCCAAAATTCGGAGATCAATGAGAAAAGAAGAAAGTCCGGATCCGTATCAATTTACTATATGACGATAAGGCGCGTCAACAAGCATTAAAGTGAATACAAAGATCTGGATTCTAAGTCAATCGATCCAACTGTTTACTCTCATTAATCGATCCCACGCTTCGCTCAAATCAATCGATCTAAAACCAAAACCGCGTTCGTTAAATGTAATCTTGCACCAATTGGTTGTTACCAGAGCCAAGTAAGATGTTTATAACGAGAATAATACACATTTCTTCCAATTTGCTACTATTTTATTCTCATTTTAAATTCGAATCAAAATTTAGCCCGAGGCCTGCGATTTGTTTTATAATCGTTAAGAAAATAAAAAAGGAAGATGGCGACAGCAATGAAAGGGAAGAGTATGCGCAACCCGCTTGCCGAGGTGCAGCCAACAGCTTCCAGTGCTGGAGTAGCAGACGATATCACTGTAGAACAATTTTTGACACAACAATTTGAGGTAATAATAACGGTAAGTCAATCATTTGTGTTAAATAATAAAAAGAATTAATTCCTCATATTATAACTAAATTTGTAGGATTTACAGCAGCACACAGCTTCATTAATAACAAAATTACGATCGGAATATACTAATGGGGTATCATCAATAAAAGATTTAATGTCAACTTCATCATCATCAACTACTGGGAAACGATTATGTGTTACTCTAAGATGTAATACTGGCGCCCATGCTGGACAAAAGTTTAGATTAGAAGCTGTTGGTGACAATGAAGATGAAAACACATTTAAAATAGGAAGATCTACTGGTCGCCAATTTAAAGAAAAAGGCGTTAGTTTATACAAAGATAAAGAGATATCCACTACACATGCAATAATAGAAATAAAATTTGGACAAGCTTTCTTCACAGATGTTGGTAGCACAAATGGATCACTACTAAATGATGCCGAAATAGAGCGAAAAGTGCCTATAAGACTACAAGATAACGATATATTAATGCTTGGTAGTAGTGAATTACATGTCAATGTAACTGATTTAGATGATGAAGAAAATGGTATAGTAAGTGTGTAAAAAAATATGATGTATAAGTAACGAAATAACCCCCATTTATTACTATCTATACAAAACGCACCATCTGTTACTTATTTATTGATTAAGCATATAATCGTTGTTGGAATGAGTGTAAATCGTGTACACCACCTTCTTTTTGTGCCGAAGTTGATCTTAATTCAAATCTTAACTCATCATTATACAACTTATTCCACATTTCAACCAATGATTGAACACCCATATCTTGTAGACCGTGTCGTATAGATTGACATAAATATGGTATATAACGATTTATTGGACCTTTATCAACAACTGCACCACTGACACCTGATATTAAGCGTGGTTGTTGAGGTGCGAGGACACCATAACCAGATTCTGATCCACTACGTTGACGAGAAGCATATCTAATAGGAGAGCTTGGTTCAACATGATGTTCTACAGAATGTGAACTTGAGCTACCGCGATAATGCTTTAATCGCACACCATCTTGAAAAAAATAGTCACCTGGACTTTCTGCAACACCTGCAAGTAACGATCCCATCATGACGACGCTAGCACCAATAGACAATGCCTTAATTATACAACCTGTGTTTTTTGCACCACCATCTGCAATAACAGGCACACCATACGCTTTTGCAATTTTTGCACAATGATATATGGAAGATAACTGTGGTCTACCGACGGCTTTGACTAATTGGGTGGTAGAAACGGATCCAGTTCCCATACCAACACGTAAACCATCTGCGCCACAGTCCAATAATCGCTTAGCTTGGGCAGCTCTTACTACATTACCACATATTACATCAACATGAGAAAATTTTCCTTTCATATATTGCAAAATTTCAAGTTGGTTTTTATTATCACCATTGGATGCATCTAACACAATAATGTTCACTCCCGCTTCAACAACCTTGTTAATTCTGTTATAATCAATGTTATCTCTGCATGAAGCTCTGATTGCAGCACCAACAATTAGTTTACCTTGTGAGTCTTTGGAAGAAAATGGAAATGCTTTATTTTTCTGTAAGTCAGTACGAGTTGTTAGCGCTCGTAAGTTACCATCTTTATCAATAATTGGTAAGTATCCTTTCTTGCTTTCTTTCAGTATCTTGTTTGCATCAGTAATTGAGATAGGATGGGTCCCATAAACCAACTGATCTAGCGGTGTCATAACCTCTGATAGTAATTTACTACGATCTTCAATAAAATCCGTATCAGTATTAGATACGAGACCTACTAACTTTGAACCCATTTTACCATCAACAGTTAGAGGCACACCACTTATTCTTCTTGTTTCGCGTAATGCATCAAGATCTCTTATAGTACTTTGTGGTGATAATACTGCTGGCTCTAATATAAATCCATTTTCGTAATTCTTTACTTTTGATATCATTAAAGCTTGATCTTCTGCAGAACAATTACAGTGTATAAAACCAATACCTCCATTAAGTGCCATTGCAATAGCCATTTCATGCTCCGTAACAGTGTCCATAGGTGAGGATGCCAATGGGTTATTCAATACATAATTTCTTGACACTCTTGATGTTAAATCAACCTCATGTACCGCAAATGTAATCTCTCCAGGCAATGTTATGAGGTCATCAAAGGTGATACCTTGAATTTGTCGTAAGTTAGTGTATACGGGATGGGAGTAAGTGATGAAGGATACCTTGGCAATCAGCCGATGAAAATATTTCATTCGCACTGAAACCATTAATTAAATCTTTTGGATCAATCGTTACATTCGCTGCATCAATTGCCAGAGGCGGGGTGGGGGTTGGGCTGACTCCGAACATTTTTATTCTGCTTGGCGAAAACGAAAGACAACTCCGTATGGTATGCTTGTTCTGCAACTTGGTTCCTTGCAAGTACATACCACATAGGTACCTGTGGAATTTGTACATTAAATACTATTTATTTTACAAAAGAACTACATTAGATGAGTTAAAATGCTTGGAATAGTAGATAGTGTCAAGAAGATTAATGATTGGTCAAAATTCTCTATCAAGAAATATTTAAGTCAATTTTAACACATTATTCTTCATTTCATCGTTTTATATTATTAAATGCCATTAATAATACAAGTAATTACGACAAGTTACTACGTTAAACAATGCTTTAACAATACAGGGACCGCAGCATCACCCTTCAAATCCCTGGAATCGCCGATTTGAATGAAATCAAACATTCTCTTTCTGTGCACTGTTGTTGGTGTTAAATTAGAGGAATTTGCATCACTATAAAGACGACACGTAGCGAATAACGTATATAGATTGCAATCCATGAATTATATCGTAGACGTTGGTGAGATAGTCCTTATTCAAGGACTGGTTAACAATGCATCATTAAATGGGAAATTGGGCAGAATAACTGGAGTAAAAGGAGAAAGGCTTATTGTTACACAAATGGAAGACAATAAAATGCAAGTTCTAGTCAAAGTGGATAATATAATTGATGCTAGTATAGAATATGATGACGGTGACGAGGGTGTAATTGATGATGTTGCTGGGAGAGATAGTAGTGATGATGATGAGGAGATGGACGATGGAAGTCAATATACAGAGTCATTTCAATACGACGAGGATGAGGAACAACCAGAACAAATGGACTTTGAAGATGATAAAATAGAGGTAAATGATATCCAATTAGGCAATGAGGCTGACGCGTTGGAACATGCAGAAGGAATACTAGCTGGAGGTGATTTTATCAATGGAAGAAAAGTATTTGACGCATTGATTGCATCATCAAATATATCAAATACTCGAAAAATTAAATTATTACTAAAATTTGCAAGTGTACTAGGTTCATACAATGATAATGAAGGCGAATTACTGTTTTTACAAACAGCATTAAAACTTTATCCTTCCTCAGCAACAATACACAGTAAATTAGGTGGATATTATCTTTACTTAAACGATATCGAAGGCGCGTTTAACAGTTTTCAAACTGCTTCATCAATCAACCCTAAATGGGCGGCAATTAGATTACACCTTGCTAAACTGCATCTCCTGCGCAACCAACAAGCTGATGCAATAACACAGTTAACGTTTGCAATAAATAAATGCGCTGACATTAATGGCGACGAAAGTCCCGACAGAGCTGCAAGAGTATACACACTTATTGGATCTTTATTACACGACTTAGATGCTACTAACGCCAACTCATTGATATTCAAATCTTACTTACGTGCGATTAACATTTGCGACCGACTTACCAGAGGAAACGAATCCGCATCAAATTATGAGCTAATAACTGTACAATCAAATGCATATTACTTACTGGGCAATAAGCTATCAAATTTTGGTTTGAAGTTAGGTGCTATAGAGTGTTATCGATTGGGATTGAGTATCGAACCAAACGATGTCAATACTCTCCTCGCTCTTGGCACAACTATAAGAACGAAATTAGGTACAGTTGTTACATACGAAAATAAAGAGCAGATGAACGCCGACCTAGTTGAGTGCATTAGTATTTACAAACGAGCACTTAAAATCGACGAGACGAATCCAAACGTATACAGACATTTGGGCTCAGTTTATATGCAGAAGGGCGATATCGCCGATGCACTTGCGTATTTCTTAAAATCTCTTAATTTTTCCTCTCCAGATGACCCAATTCTACCACAAATCAATATTATTATAGAGCAGTTGAAAGAGAAATTGCAACAAAGAAAGAATGGCCAAATCATTGTTGATGTCTAATTATATTTTTAGTGTTACACTATTATAATGCTCACCTAATGTATAGTAATGTCTATGGAACGTCAGCCTTACAGGCGGATCTGCACTAGAAGGACCCATTGTAATTAATGGTAATTGTGTATCATATATAAGAATAGTCCTTTCAATTTTATTAGCAATGGCTCTAACTTCAACTTGACCACCCCATACTGCCGCTGTTGGTGACGCGACGCTTTGAATATACTCTTCATAAGTACCATCAAGGTCTAAAAATGGCGCAAAATCCTCTTCATGTTCTCTCATGTAATCAGCTGCTAATTTTCTCAATTGTAAATAATTATATTTACCATCTAGTTGATCAGCAATTGCATGATACAAACAATTACCATCAGATATCACCTCTTTAACAATCAGATTCTCGCGTGCTAACAAAGCATTCATCTGATCTAATTCAATTTGACGCATACTTGGACCAGCATTTTGTCGTTGTTCCTCTAATAATCTATCATTTTCTATTTGTTTGGCGACTTTTTTATCCTTTTTAGCCTTTGCTTTTGCTTTTTTTTGTTTGATCTTTTCCGCTTCACTTAATTCACTGGTTTCCTCAACAATTTCACTATCAACATTAGATTCTCCATCGACTGCTAGTGCTGCTGAATCATCAATTGATGGTTTATTGTGTAACAAAAATTCCTCTAATTCATTTGATTCTTTCATATGCTTTTCCTTAAGTGCGTATTCTAATTGGATTATTTGTGTTTCTACTTGGGTTCGGTTTGATTTCTTTATAGTTTTAGTTAATGCTCTGATTTTTCCTTCTAACTCTTTTTTCTCTTTATTATGCTTGCGAGTCATTTCTTCCTCATTAGTGAATGCAGGACCATTCACTTGTCCTTCTTCTGTCTCAAATGCGCTCATTTTCAGTCAAACTAATAAAGGTTCAGACAACAGGAAACGTAGCAGCTGTAGCAAGTGATACTTTCCCCGTGAAAGTTTTATTTTTGATAAAATTGCTTGTTTGGCAGGTGTGGATTCTGAATTTTTATTTATTCCTTAACACAATCATATAGATACTACATTGCGATTACAACTTCACAATCGTCAACATCACGATCACCAGCTTCACTGAGAGGAGATTGCTCGGAGCTACATTCATTAGATTCATCATCCTCAGAAAAATGACTATCTGATGTTTCAACCATACATGATCCACAAATAAAGCGACCGCAATCGGAACAACAAATCTCACCATTACTAACACCATCATTATCACACGTATAACACCAAACAGAATCACATTTGGCACACATTACGTAGTCACTACTACAACCACAGAAGGAGATATCACAATTCTGACAGTACAAGAAGTTTCTGTGACCACTAACCGAAATAGCGGTATTATAATGTCCTTCATCACAATTTGTACACCATTCGCATGTTATGTTGACAGGTAAAGTGATACACGCTGTGCGATCCGTGGAGTAGTAAACAAAAACTAAATTATCATTTTCCGTTTCAATTGCTTCAATATTTCCAATCATATTGGCAAAACTAGGATTTATGAAAGAAACATTTGTCATGCATAATTTTGTTTCTGCATAGCTAAATATATCCGATTGTGCACTATGTTTGGAGTAATAAATATTCGGCATTTGATTATGGAATGAATCATGATCGTAACAACATACAATATCTTGAATAATTTTGTGGAACGTTTGAACCAGTGTAATAGCATGAGGCTTTGGTAAGTTCTCTAGATTCACACAGTGTCGACAAACAATTACACCCTTTCTTGCGAGCATTCGCGTGAGAATTCTTTCCATAACATTATCACTCAGATAGAAATTATATCCTCTCGGTAAAGCAATCTTGAAATTAATGAGATCGATATTTGACAAGTACTGGATGACGTGCGTATGCACGATCGCGATCACTTCAGTGGAGTCCAAGGATAGCATCATCTTTTTTTACTTCAAAGTTGAATTCAATTCTTCAATTTTGCATAATGCATTGCATTGCATTCGGAAAATTCGGCCTCTCTCAACAGAACACTTCCAACAATTAAAGAGTTGTAATGCGAAAACTAGTGGTCTACTAGCGCACCGCGCAATAAAGAGTGTAAATTAACCTCTCTGGCTTATTAATATCAACACGAGTAGGCGAGGTAGAAATATAATATGTAAAACTAATTTGAGCTACGATAATGCAAATCGATTAGATACCGCATAATATAAACAAGTAACACATATACTAAATCTTCTTTCTTTCTTATGTTAGGTCTATGGATAATCCCCCCGGAACCGGAATAGCAAAATCTTCAATTTTTAACTGCTCCCATCCTCCTACCTCTGACAGTCTACGCGGGATCGGGAGTTTACCAGAGTCATTATATATGAGTGGCGTACTTCAATAATCTACTTTGCCCTGCACTGAACAACAGGACTAGCTATTGAAACTAAAAATGGCATTGGCACCATACACCAGTGGCTACAACTCGGTAGTACAGAGAAAAAATTTCGTTCCCTCGCGAGATAAAGTATGGTTTTACGGTATTGAATGTAAATATGAAGTCATCATGGATAACGTCAAAGGTGTAGGTTGGAAAATTATTATGGATGAAAAGAAGGAATCAGCCGTTAATGTGTATTGGATAGATATAGCCACAATTCACGAACGATTTAAAACAATATTACCTTGGCAAGTAATTAATCATTTCCCGGGAATGCCGAATATAGCTAGAAAAAATCGGATGGGACAAAATTTAAATAAAATGTTAAAGATATTTCCTCAAGAGTATTCTTATTATCCACGCACTTGGGTATTACCATCTGAACTGAATGATTTTCGGTCACAATTTGATGCAAATGGTAACGCGATAGGCAATAAAATATATATCATCAAGCCTGACGGTGGTTGCCAGGGTAGAGGTATATTTTTGACTAGAACATGGGACTTAGTACCTCAAACTGAGAATGTTGTGGCACAGTTGTACATCAAGAAACCATTGCTATTAGATGGATATAAGTTTGACTTACGTTTGTACTGTCTTGTTACTTCCGTTAAACCTTTAAGAATGTACCTCTTTCACGATGGTTTAGTGAGAATGTGCACTGAAGAATATGTAAAACCTTCTAAATCTAATTTAGATAATGTTTGTATGCATCTAACAAATTATGCAGTGAATAAGCATAATTCAAACTTCCAGCAACCAACGGCTGCTTCATCGGATGACTGCCAAGACGAGGGTCATAAGCGATCATTACTATGGTTTATGAACTGGGTTAAAGAAAATCGTGGTGAAAATAAAGCAAAATGGTTATGGAAAAGAATGGGAATTGTATGCGTGCGCACTGTCATGAGTATCATGCCCATACTGAGTCGAGAATATGATCAGTATTTTAAATCGTTTTCAAGTGTACCACTTAAATCAGACGCGAATATGAGTAACAGTAACAATAATTCCAACAAATCCAATGAAGAATCAGACGATGAAGACGACTCAGGTGACAATAGAGACTCTAAAAGTGAAAATTCGAATGAAGATAAAACAAGCAGAGAAAGCAACGGTAACGCAGCAGAGTCGAGTGGTAATAACAACAGTAAAGGCAGCAACGAGCCTAAATACAGGGGTTGCCGATGCTTCGAAATACTCGGATTCGACATCATGATTGATAATTACTTGAAACCTTGGTTGATTGAAGTGAACCATCTGCCTTCCTTCGGCACAGATTCGCCATTAGACTTGGACATCAAAACTAGGTTGATGCAGCAGGTGCTTAGCGCGCTACCAGTTCTGCCTGATGATGAACAAGCGTATATTGCGTATCATAAAGCAGAATCAGAAAAAAGATTAACTCAAAAGTTAAATGCGAAACAGCAAGCTCAACAAGCTGCGAACAACAGCGGGACTCAGCGCAAGCAGCTGCCACAGCTGAATAAAGCCAACCCTTCATCGAGTAAAGTAGATACTTCGGTTGCAGCAAGCACCAATAGTAGCGACGAAGCGATCCCTGAAAATGACACCAACACACCCGTGATAGCTATCGGCGATCCAGCTGAAGCAGACAATGAGAACAACAATGCACAAGAGCAAAATAGTGTCGAAGACGACATGTTTATATTTGAAAATGGCGACGTGACTCCAGAGAGATTAGACGAAATTAAGAAGGTGTTAGCTGTCATATACACCGAATTCAGCCCCGAGAAAATTAGTAAAATTGACCGTTTACTCGCGAAATATGTAGGTCGCGAAGAAGAATTTCTTCGTTTTGTGAACCATAAATACAACGTACAACCTCCAAAGTTACGTTTGGTTGTTGAGGTCACGAACTCCAACGTCGCTGCAGCACCCACATCCACCAATCGGACTAGTAACATGAATCCGTCAAAGAGAGTAATCACGGTTGCAAAACCTACCGCAGCAATTTCCTCTAATAACATCAAAAGTAATAAATCTGGTCGAGTAGGTTCTCGCTCTTTGTCACCTACACCAACTCGCAATGTAGGTGGTAGATCAAACGCTGCATGGAAAGTGATTAGTTCAGAAGAAGATGACGTATTGCGTCGAGAGGTGACCGCACTGCACACTCCAGGTGAAGAGGACGAGTGGATGCTCAACGAAATGAAATATTTAACACAATTTACTCGAATTTATCCAGAAATACCAAGTCAAAAGCCTGTTCCTGGTGCTGACAACGAGGAGAAAGCTGTTGCAGAAAGCAATAATAGTGACAACGAAGAAGAAGTAGAAGAGCGCGACGACGATGAAAACGAGAGAGAAGATGACACTTCTATTGTCGGTAATCGGAATCTGCTTCCAGCGAAGGAAAAGACCAAGTACGTCGCTGCATCATACTCGGAAATACTATATCAAGTATTTCTTTTGGATCGCAAGCAAATGATGAGGTTGCGATGCCCACTCGGTAATAACACAAGGAGTAAAGTGGATTTAGAGACGTCATCTCTTCCACCTGTGAATAGTGCCGTTAAAGATTCCAGCAGCGGCAAAGGTATCGTGCAATGGCGTGCGCCATTGAAGAAACCGGATGTAAACATAAGTAATGCAACAACTAAAGTGCCTACAAAGACCCAGTTAGACGCAGCTACGCGATTATCACAAGGTTTAAGTGTGGCAAATGTGCCCACGCAATACAGGAGTTCGCGGAAGAACTACATTCCTACTAATGGCGCCCAAGTGGTGCTTGATGTAGAAAACACTCAAGAAGATATGGTAAATTACCAAGTTTTGGAATCACTTGGAACGGGTTTACCCGCCGCGAATAATAGAGTGGCTAAATTATTAGAAGAAGGGAAATTAGCGCGGATGAAGCTTGAAGCGAATAGATCCACGCCAGCATCAGTATTACGACAACAAATATTTAAATTTGATAATAATGAGGTCAATCCACTGATGTTTCACCCGTCAAATCCCGGTGATGATCAAACAGTTAATTCTGGTTATCCCGTCCCGATGAACCTCAACAACAACACTTTGATAGCAAATATTAACAACAGTTATAACATGTACAATCGAGCTGCTACTGTGAATAAGCCGTTGGTTGCTATCCATAATCAAGTGAGTGGTGGTCCGCACAACGCACCTCCAACGGTCAACAACGCGAACTATCGTGGAGGAAACCTGAAGGGAAAGTCGTCTCTTAAATATGTCAATGGCGGAGAGTTGCAGCAGCAACAAACGCAGCACGATCACATGCTGCGTCAACTGTTTCCAGAATGGTTTTAAATGAAACATAGATTTATGTTGTAATTATTGTACAGAGATAACATAGATACAGCGCGTTATGCGCGCATATTCTCAGCTCACTCGTCGTATAACTCGTATTCGTACTCATCCAGACTGCCGTTGACGGTTTCGTCAGATATTACGCTCTCCTCAATTGCTACCGAAGGCGTTGCAGGGACATTTTCAACTCTAGATTCGGCGATACTATGGTTGTAGATGGCGTGGTTAAAATCAGGGGATTTGGTGTCGGCAACTTCAGCATGTAGTACGCGATCTAACATGCGTAACCGCCCAGTGGAGGTAACAGACTCGGCTGTCAACAGATTAGCTTCAGATGACGCCGGTGGTGACAAGGATTGATGGCCCATACTCCCACCGCCACCTGCAGCTGCTGCGTTATCTGTATGTATTATGATGTGATGTTGCGTAGTCTGCTTCTCTACTATATTCAATTTCTCATTCAGCTTATTCATTCTGGATGACAACACCTGCATGTTCTTCACCATGTCGCTGTTCGTGGCATCGTATCTCTTAATAAGATTGACGATGGCATGTTGCTGCTGGGTAACACCCGCGAGTCTTTCCATTATCTCATGAAAATTGTATAAATTTTGATCCATTTTCTGACTCAATACCTCAGTTTCCAAGCGGCTGGACTCATTCGAAACCACGTTCCCCTGTGCGCCAGACTCGTACCTAGCCAATACTTGCATGATTTGATCCATTTTTTCAAGAACTTCTTTACTGGGTTCTGCTTGACCGACCCTCATCGATAGAGCGGGGTCTCCTGGCATTGAGGGAATGCGGTCACGGGGTTCTCCTGGCATTGAAGGAAGGCGATCACGGAATTCTCCTGAAATTGAAGAATGGCGATCACGTGGTACACCCACGCCATCATGCTCTCGATGAAGACGTGGTCTTGGACGATGCATGTCTATGCTACCTCTGTGATTAACATGTTTCTTTTGGTCGAGTGCTTCATGGCGTATTGTATCGCTAGTCTTCAATATCTGTAATTTCTTTAATTTTTCGATTATTTCTAACCACTTGAGCCTGAAATTATCTTGCCTCTCATCACTAGACATGTCACTTTTCTTGATCGCGCGATATGCGCTCTTTCTGACCTTCCTTATACCGCGATATATAATATTTTTTATTGGTTTTGTTCCTTTAAGATTGACTAAGAATTTGGATGCAGCTAAATCAATTTTATGCAATATTCCAGAGGCGTTACTGTGTTCATGATGGGCCTCGTTGAAGTAAGTACCCAGTAAAGAAACCGGAAATGCGAGCACTAAAACACCAAAAATAGCACATATAGATGCAATTATTCGCCCATAAGTACTTGTTGGATAAAAGTCACCGTAACCCAGTGTTGTCAACGTCACCACAGCCCAGTACATAGACACGGGAATAGACTGGTAAGGGGAAATCTCATACTCCGAGCCATCAAGAGTCCTGCGAAAGTATTGTCCCTTAGGATAGTCGGTAGTTACCTTAAATTCTCCACCTTCTAATATGTATATTATGGATCCAAACAACACAATACCAACAACGACACAGAACAATATATAACTACCGGCATGAAAAGACTTAGATAGCGCTTGGTACAAAATGTGAGTTATCGCGCTACTGTTTGCAGATAGCTTGAACAATCTTAGAAGACGTAACAGTCGCACTAATCGCACAAACATCGTCTGCGAACCACCACCGTGTAAGCTTGAGTGACCACCCGTATTACCATCAATAAAGTAGGGAAGGAATGATGCAAGATCCATCAAATTTGGAATTGAAAGAAAATAACGGAAAAAACATCCGTGCTTTGAATACGTTGGTTCATCGCGCGGATCTCTTCCTTCGATATTTGCTTTGTGAAACTCGTGATGATACCAGTCATCAGGCACAATATTACTTAATATAGGTGAAACGGTCCAACATGTGCATAATCTGAGGGCATAATCAATACCGAAGAAGCATGCACAAATAAAATCGATGACATCGAAATAATGATATGGCTCTGGCTCGCAAACCATAATGTTTGGACACAAGGTTGCGTCATTATCACATACCGGATTAGCACAGGTTGTAGGCTGTTGCTGATAATTATTCATGGATGCGCTAATCATGGAAACAGCAGATAGAATTATTACTCCTTGCAATAATAAAAAGTAAAAAATTGAAACATACGATGAGTCATGAATCTCTAAAGTAACGAAAAATCGTTGCACTAAAGTTAGTTCATAATGCCTTATTTGTTCTTTAAATTGACCGTCGACATATGCAGCAGGGTCGTATTGTGACATATCAATCTCAAAATGTGTAGGTACAAATATCTTTCTTTTCTTTAAAAACATCGAAGGAACAAACCTGGCAAATACATCTGCTATCTTTGGATCATTTAAGCCGAGTGATTCCGAGAAGTTTACTATCACATCCTTATGCTTGGAACTAGAAGCAATTTTAGTGGGACTATTTCGCGATAACTCGCCTAACACATTTCCTTTCGCACCATCTTCCCTTCCAGTTTCATCCATTTCACCATTAGTTCCTTCTATATTTTCATCTTTTTCTTCTTGTGTAATTGCCAATTCAATTTGTTCATCATCAGTTGTTTCTTTGGAGATTGTTTCTTTGGGAACACGGCTCTTGGGGTCTCTAGTAACAGCTCCACCAGTGTCATCAGAAGACTTTCTGCGATTTCCACGCATTATTTATGCTCTTTTAATGCTTCAATGTTCTCAACGTTCCCTCTGACTGACAGATGCCGGCCCCAGCATCTGCTTCGCTTTGTTTATGAAGGTATATACGCATGTAATCCGCCTTACACTACTCATGCTCGTTGGAGGCATAACGATCAAGCAATAGGTACATTCTTTTACCTGTTGAATAAGCTTTGGAGGAAAAGAAAGATTTGGAATTCTGGGGATTTGAAGATTTTCTTTTTTGAAAAAAAGAATAAAGGTATTTTTACCACTTGGTGAAGGTAAAATATGGACCTGTCGAAGCTGTTAGAGAAAATGGATCTTTCCAAGCTGTTGGATTTAATAGATGACCACATGAGGAATTCAACTCACCCATTGATAATTGGAATATCTGGTCCACCTGGATCTGGCAAGTCGACAATAGCTAATCATCTGAGAACAATGATAACATCTCACCACCCAGCTATTGTGGTCCCTATGGATGGTTATCATTTGTACAAGAAAGATTTAGATTCCGAGGGCTTTAAAAGAAGAGGTGCTCATTGGACCTTTGATAGTCGCAAGTTTGTTGAAGATATCAGATCATTAAAAACGAATTACATTGGCAGTTTTCCATCGTTTGATCATCATATAGGAGACCCAATTGAAAACGATATTACTGTATCATCTTCTCATCGTATTATCATTATCGAAGGGAATTATTTATACCTATCGAATCCACCTTGGAATGAATTGCTAAATTTATTTGATATTAAAGTATTCATAAAATGTGATATAAATACTATTAGAGAAAGGGTTATAGCTCGTCATCAGTCAACTGGTTTAACATTAGAGGAAAGTACCGAAAGAGTCGACACAAATGACATTCTAAATGCAATTGAAATCAATGAAACTATTGATAAAGCAGATTTAATTATTGAAAATCAGTAATAAGTTATACTTTAGTTACAGTAATTACGAGTCTGATCGTAAAATAAATGGGTTGTCTATTTGTACAGTATCATTATATATAAATGGATTATTTGTATCATTTAAATTGTAAAAAGACGACGACAGCGATGATGGCGAATCGGTATCTAATGCTTTTAGCTCTTCGTGCAATTTCTTCAACTCTTCTACCATACCTACAACAGGCATGACTGGTGCTGGTGTACTAGCATATGCTACTTTTTGTAATGTTTGATCACTAGCGTTATCCATTGCGTGTAATACAATGGTGGTGTTTTTGGATGGAGAAAAATTATTTTGTCCATTTCTAGATGTTGGCATTGGTAATGGTGGTCTGGCTTGCGGTTCAGGGGAAGGTGGGATGATTCCACCTACTGATTGAACTTTACGCACATCAATTGATAGTGAATTTAACACCTGCTCTAACGCCTGCGACTTCGACCGCTCCTTGTGCAAAGCATCTAGCACAGCCGATGAAACTTGCTCTTTACTCTTCTTTAAATCAGCTATATTTTTTTCTAATAATCCAATTTTTTCATCTAAATTTATACGTTTATTACGTTCTTTTTGATATTTTCCGCTTAGTTCTCTCGTAGCTTCAACTGTTTGCATCAATGCTTTCATTGCTTCATCTCGTTCATGCACTGCTCTAGTTTCGTTAGAGCGGCTGGTGTTTAAAAACTGTTCTAACTCGCTAACTTGAAATTTAAGAGCTACAAGTTGTTGTTTTTCCTCACTTTTATTACTATTCAAAGCAGCAGTCAACTGACTGTACTTGTTCAACAACTCGTCCTTTTCTACCTTCAAACTATGCACTTCATTGCGTAGCAGCTGTTCCTGAATCATCGCAGCATCGCCTTTCTTTAATTGCTCCTGATATTTATTTTTTTCTGTATTGAATGTATCCCATTCACTCTGTAATCTCTGTTCAGACAACGTGTTCACACTATCAATGTGGTTGATTGACTGCTGCAATGACTCCAGACGATGATTCAAACTTGAGATTTCTAGATTATTACCAGTTATAACTTCGTGTAGTTCGGCAATAACCTTGTTTTTATTGAATATTTCGTTGTCATTGTTATTTTTATACTCTGTGTAACGTCTAGTAATATCTTCGAGGGACTGCTGTAATTTATTATTTATGTCGGTTATATTAGCCTGTTTCTCGTGTAACGATGATACTAATTCATTGTCATTCTTTGTTTGTTGTAGCAACAGCTCACTATGTTCTTTCAGTCTCTGACATTCCTTCTCTAGTTCAACTTTTATTGAATTTACATTCTTTAAGTCTAATTTTAATAATTCAATTTCTTTATGGGATTCTGCAAGTGATAATGCAATGGTATGATTTTCTGTTTGTCTTTTACCTAATTCATAATACAATGAGCGTAATTTTTCTTTTGAACCTTCACCACCTTTTGTACAACAATTGCATCCACAACTTCCACCACCACGACAATGTGGATCACCACCTTCATAATCACGTTGTATTTCAAACGTACGATGTAATACATCGATTTCTTTTTCTAACACTTTAATACGATCATCACGATAATTCAATTTCTTATTGTATTGATCCATTTCACTCTTTAATTGAGAATTATGTTTTGTTAAAACATCCACCTGATTACACATATGAGCAGAATCATTTAGTCTGGATAATTGATATTCCAATTTTTCTATGTACTCCTTTGATTTTGATAATTCATTACTAAGTGAGTGTCTATCATGATTTAACTTATCAAATGTTGATGTCAAAATCTTCAATTCGCGCGTTGTGTTGCCATTTGCTGTGCGCAACACTTGCATCTCCTTCGTTAAATTGTCATTTCTACTATCTTTTCTGGCTAATTCTTTCCGTAAAGCATCATTTTCCGATCTTAAGTTTCTCTCGATTGCCAACGAAGCAGTGGAAGACACCACAGTGACGCTAGGAGCAGCCGAAGGCTTACTGCGCTCGATAACTTGCTTGTAAACTGACATAGCCAATTATGACACTTTCTTATAGACTAGGAATCTACTCTCTCTTCAAGAATAGAACCAGAACCTATAGGAATTTTTTATTTCCTTTTTTTACCAATTTTTTGATGTATCGGACTTTTCCCAACGGTACTTTCAAAGTTTAAACGACGAATGCAGATATAAGTGCACTATTTAGTATTATTATTGATGGATAAGTTTAACATTTATACTGAAATACATGAAAATACTGTTAGTTCCATCAATTGAATATATTTAATCCAAACTCAATGAAACCAATGATTTTTATTATTACAGATAGTATTAAGAAATATTTGAATCCTTATCCACTATCCATGCGAGAGTTAGCTTAGAAATTAACTAGGATTTTTTCAACCCTACCTATCCAAGTAACTCGCCGATTCCAAAAATTCCAACTCAGACAGAATAGTTGAGTCAACGAGATGGAGTTAAAGGACGTTATCCTAGCCCAAGTGCGTGCAGCTGATCCAAATGTATTAATCACCTGCCTTACCATTATGGTAGCCATTTCCTTGTATCTATTGCTTGGACCACCAGTTGGAAAAGAGAAATCTTCGAGTGGAAAGAATGCTGAGCGTTTTGTTTGGATCAAAGGTATATTTTTCACGATACACATTCTATTAACGCTTAATCTAATGACATAATTCATATAGGTATGGCCACTGGCAATCCTAGATATAAGGTAACTCAAGAACAAGCCCTTAAAGTTGCTCTTAAAGCGACAAAACAATCATATCTTGATGCCAAGAAAAGAGGTATCAAGGATGAAGACAATGTTGATCAAACTTCATTACTAAATAAAATTTATGAAGGATCAAAAATTAAGACAAGATATATGGCTGTTCCTGATTTCACTCCTGAACTTAAACATCCTGATGATGATATGTTTTATCCAGGTAATGACACCTACTTATTACCTGTTCAACAAAGATTAGAGAAATATAAAGAAGTTGCAGTCCCATTAGTTACTGAAATATGTCAAAGAGCTATTGCTCAAGCAGGTATTACTGTTGACTCTATCCATAAATTAGTTGTGGTGTCATCTACTGGTTTTTTGGGTCCATCTCTTGATTGTGAGTTAATTAAAACTTTGAAGTTACCTAGATCCACTGATCGTTCCCTTGTTGGATTTATGGGTTGTGCTGCTGCAATGAACGGTTATCGTATTGCAATGGATTTCGTTAAAGCTCATCCTGGTAAACACGCATTAATGGTATGTGTTGAAATTTCATCTGTTCATTCTACTTTCAAAAATGTAACAAATGATTGCATTTTACATGCTATTTTTGCTGATGGTGCTGCAGCATGTGTTCTATCCTGTGATACTCCTGATGTTATTCCTAAAGGTACTCTAGCTATAGTTGATGATCACGGTTGGTTAATGGAAGGCACTGAAGATGGTATTACTCTTGCAATCAATGACGATGGTATCTCTTGTACTTTAGCCAAGAATTTACCTCAATATATTGCCAAGAACATGGGAGGTTTCGTCGACTCATTTTTGACCAAGAATAATTTAACTAGAAGTGCCGTTGATTTTTGGGCTATTCATCCAGGAGGTAAACGTATTATTGAGGAGGCTCAAAATGGTTTGTCTTTGACTGATGATCAAGCATCTTACTCTTGGGAGGTTCTTGCTCAATATGGTAACATGTTATCACCATCGGTAATGTTTGTTTTAGAAAAGATATTCAAACAACATTTTGCTGATCTTGCAGCTGGTAAAAAAGGTTTCAATCTTGGTCTTGCTTTCTCATTCTCTCCTGGCGTTGGCGCAGAGGGTATCATGTTGAGAAGAGTTAATTAAAATAATTGAACTAATCATTATTTTTGTGTAAGGTATAATTATATTTAGAGTATAATTTTTAAGTCTTGACTCGCCGGTACAGTACATCGCATCGAAACAGCACAGCATCATCGCCAGTAGTATTATTTTTAGGAAATGGCATCAGATGAAGATGTATTACCGTTTCAATACGACATCCCATCCTCGTCACTTCACTTTATTAACCGGGAAAACTTGACGGCGTTGGAGAAGCATGTGTATCCTTTATCGAAGATAGACTTTATGACAATTGACACGGAAAGCAAACCATCGGGTGTTAATTGGCGCAAGAATAGCAGTCCAGTTAAAGTACGTGAATATTGCGAATTAGGCGATAATAATAATTCATCTTATGAGGCTACTAAGCAGTATAACGTTGTAGATAATGTACATAAACCAGTAGTATTAATGCAAATGGGTATACGAGACAAAAGTGGGAATGAAGTAGTTATCCTCATTGATTTGTTAGATTTATCATACGATTTTGCTAATGCAACAAACTCAACAGAAAGCACACTAGGATTTTTGAATAACATTTTTAGCGATTTACTTCAAGAGAAAGAAATAATAAAATTTGGTCAAGGATTGATTCACGACATGAATGAGATCAACAGAACCTACCCATGGTTGACTGCCTTCCAATTAGTTAACAGTGTCTTAGACACAAATACATTACATCAATTCATTCATACTGAAATCAAACAATGCATATCACTCTCTAATCTCACATTGCATTACTTGAATATGCACTTAATGAAGACTGAACAGTGCTCTAACTGGCACATAAGACCCTTAACAGCGTCGCAAACGAATTATGCCGCATGTGATGCATTGGTGCTACTGCGTTTATATGATATAATGTCATGCGAAGCCGCTGAAAAAGCAAGCGATAATGACTCAAAAACAAAATTTGATGTCTTAAATTTAACAATCGACTACAAATATGATAGAGTTTATGTGACCAATAGTGCATCAAAAAAGAGAAAAATTAACGATAAACGGAGCATATCTCAGTCTGAAGACAACACAACAATTACTACTACTACTACTAAATCATTATTTTACAACATATCAAAATGGCAATCGTTATCACAGCGGCAGTGGCTGTTGCAACAGCTCGAGTTACTGCCCCCAGATCGCGACACGGCAACATCACTCGAAAGCGACGACGACGACGACGGGAATACAATCAGCATCGTTCCTATTGTGTTGCCCAAAGAAAAGTTAGGAAAACATATTTATTTCTCATAAATTTTATATTTCGTTGTATTATTTACTGTGTTATATTATACTTATATCGTATTTGCGACTCCTTATTTTAGTTTTAAGTTATTTCTACTTTATTTTCCACTTCGTTTGGTTGGCTATAATGTTCATAACAGCCGTCATAATTTCGAAAAATCAATCCTTGTGGTTGTCCCGCACTATTTAAGTTAATCAGTGTAAGTAATTAAGCTGTTGTAATTAATGAAGTAATAACTCACCATAGTTCATTGTCGTAACATCCACTGCGAAGTTGGTACTTGCGACATCCGCAACTAGTCTTGGGCACTTGGTAAAACAAAAGCGAGCAATATTGAAATGGTTCTTCGTGAGAAAATGTAGGAAAGACTTGAGTGAGAAGGGTTACATGATTCAACGTGCTTTCAGTGTCGCTTGATGGCAAATTAGACGATCTCACGGTATAAACAGAGTTATATTCACAATAAGGACAAGTGTTAAATGCAGCATCGTCATTTTGAGCCACTTCTTCATCGTCAAGATATAGGCGAATATATGTATCCCGAAAACAGCAGCCTGTAGTCACTACAAATATATCACCTTCACAAAGAGATATATCACAGGTAGAAGTGTCTTGTAGTGCGCAGTTCGTGTTACTCGCACAATATTCTGGACAAGAAAAATTTATGAATTCTGGGTTGCAATTACTAGGTGATACAGTTGGTACTTCGGTTGGCGTTAGTGTGGCCTTATAAGTTGGAGTTTCAGTTGGAGTTTCAGTTGGAGTTTCAGTTGGTATTACTGTTGGTATTACTGTTGGTATTACAGTTGGTATTTCAGTAGGCATGTAACTAATTATACAACAAGAGAAAAAAATATAATTTGTGCGAAATATGTGAATAATTAAATTGAATTACCTTGGTAAGATTGTTGGTTGATTTGTATCGCATTTTTTCTTGGTCGGATTATTTGTTGGTGTATTCGTCGTCGGAAAATTCGTTGGAATTTCCGTTGGTGTATAAGTATCGAATTGACAATCAATGGTCGGTGCAACGGTCGGAGTTATAGTTGGTTCATCAGTTGTAGATGAACAATCAGCAGTTGGAGTGATCGTCGGCGTTTCTGTCGGTTGCAACGTTATCTCATCCACCCATACCCAATTATCAGCTTTATCTGATCCTCTTAAATTATTATTCTTAATTATTTCAGCCGAATATACGCTACATTGCATATAGATCATACACAACACCAAGGCACGGAGCATGGTAAAGTGACCAGTAAAACAGTTTTGGGTTTAGCTTTCTCGAGTAATTCTGCGAGCGACACTTTTTTCCAAAGTCGATCCACACCTCAATCCCGCACTGATGAAAATTTCAGAAAGTAGTGAAGGAGTAACGAGAAATATTCTGCCGCTAAGAAACAGCTACGTACATAAAGTAATAACTTTAACTACATTTAAACTCTATCGAACTTGGTTCCGTTCTGAACTAGGAACTGGAATTTTGCCAAATTATTTTGGGAGTAGATCGCTACCATAGCTAGAAAGGTAAAGAGCAAGAGGCTTCATATGCTATAGCTGCCGAGTTGAATACTGAGCTTATCAACTATAATGGCAAGCGATCTGGAATATTTCATCGCTGCAGCCGTCCTTGCAACGGCCGTAGGAAATATGTTCGTTGTAAGACGATTACGATCAATATCTAAGTTGAAGGCGCCTGGTGACCCATGGGAGAAAGTAAAAGTTGACAACACTTCTAAAGGTGACCAACATGTGCAACAGGAAATGTATAACAATTTGAAGAAATTTCAATCGACGCAAAATGAGTTAATAATGAAAAAGAAAGTCTTAAAACAATGGTACATCACAAATTTCGATTCTAGACATCGTCCGTCAGTTTCCTATTTACCAGAATATTACAGCAAACATCTTGTAGTTTTAAATTTACCTTTAAATCAATATCCTTCCAAAGCTGAGATAAAAGAGGCTTATCGAAAATATGCCATTGCACACCATCCTGATCGCAATAATGTACATAAGGAGGTAAATAATGTTAAATTTCGAGACGGTAATGAAAAGTATAAAGAATTATTATCATACATTGAAGGACAAGAAAAAGAAATGTCTTTAGGTGAATGATAATACTGAAGGAAATGAGGATGATGAGTTAATATTGAGTATAGTGTAATTATTTACTGTGAATTTTTGTATATTTAACCAGATGCAGGTGATTTCAAATCGAAATCTCCTTTAAATGCATTCATTACATCAATTATCATGGATCTCATCGCTTTCATATCACCTTCTGAATCCATTGAGTGTGCAGAAGATTTTAATAACATTAAGGATGCATCTGGTGTCTTGCATTTATCAATGAGCTGCATAGCTAGCTGATATGGCACTTCCTCATCCTGCAAACCATGTATTAGTCGGACTGGACATGAGACGTCTATTCTATTACTTGTTAATAATAGATTTTTTCTACCATCTTCAATTAATGATTTTGAAATAACATATTTTTCATTACCCCAAGATATTTCTGCTTCACCAACATCCATGATTTTCTTTTTAATATTTTCATCTAATTTTTTCCACAATAATTCTTCAGTAAAGTCAGGATCAGCAGCTAATCCTACAATACCACTTACTAAATCAGGACGTTTCTTTGCTATAACAAATGCTATCCATGAACCAACACCGTGTCCAACCAATAAAACCTTACCTTGAAGATTGCCAACTACTTTTTCTATCATGTATATTGTGTCATCGGCCCATTTTCCAACTGAACCATCAGTAAATTTACCTTTAGATCTACCTACACCAACATAATCAGCACAAAAATAGGTAAAATCACTTTTTTTGCAGAAGGACTGTAAATTAATTGATTTTGCATCAGATTTTTGTCTTATTAAACCAGGTAAATAAACAATGGGGGGTCCTGAACCTTGCTGACTTTGTGAAGATAGTAAATCATAGCATAAATCATTACCATCAACTTTAATGTATAAATTACGTCCCATTTTAGAAGTCATAGTTAAGCTTACTCGACTACTATGACCCAAAGCCAAAAGACACAAACAAAACACGAACGAAGAGGACCACATGCTAAATGTTGAATGTCGTGTTTGATGATGCTTTTCCTAGATCTCCATGCTTGAAGCTGTCAAGAAACTTGGCTGAAGTACCGGTTCTGAATGAAGTCATTATGAAGATCACAAACATACGACATGATGACATGACGACAACATCTTTTGGTACGTGTATGTTAGACCGAAGGTGAGATGTGAAATATCATAACTTGATTCCTTATAATGTAATGTGGGATTTACACGAAGATACAGCACGGCCCTTTGGATCACATCCGACATGATGACACCTAAGAGAAAAAAAACTTCATTCGATCATGAGTGACGGCTTGATGAGTTATTTGCTCGCCGATTCATTGTCGTGGGGTGAATATATTTGTTTTATTGTATTTGATTGCTTTATTCTAGTCGTATTATTACTGTTAATGAAGTATAAAATATTTGATTCGCAACCAACAACTACTGAAGACGAGACAAAAAGGAGAAGGACTCAACTTGCATGGATACTATCATGTTTGAATGGTTTGCTTACATCAATCATGAGTATAATTTATATTTACATTCGTTATAATAGACAAGGCCAGTTGTTATCTACTATATCATTTCAATTAGTCGTAGAACCTTCAGCTGCTGAAATGCTACTTGGTAGAGACAATATGTCAATTATAATGATCACACATTTGGCTGTTAATAACATCATTGATCTACTATTTGGTAGTATATACTATTCAGAGCATCTTGATATTGGCACTGCGTGGATTCATCATATATTTTACGTGGTTATGATAAGAGGATGTATCACTGGTGATGCCATTATATTTAGAATTGCCCCATTTACGAAAGGGCTTGGTATTTTATTATTGTTAGAAATACCAACGTTTATACTTGCTTTAGGGAGAATATTGCCGAAATACAGATCAGATTTATGCTTTGGTATTACATTTTTCTCATTTCGCATCCTGTTTCATGGGTATTTTATCCTATGCACTGTACTCAGTAATATGAGCATTGATCCAGGTCACTACTTTTTCTTAATCAGCACATTCATTATACATTGTTATTGGTTTTTCAATTGGTTTCGAAGATATGGCATTCGATTATTCAATAGAAAAATCAGGAATGAGTGAATGCTCATTGTTCATCTTATACTTTATGTATGTAATTATCTTGCTACTTATACAACGAACCTTTTCTCTTCCAGCTATCGCTACACTTGTACTACCTCTATATTGTTTGACCCGATCGAAGGCAAACGTCTACCGTGGTGATGACTCCTACCATTTTGCAAAAAAATACTGAAGGTATTTCCTGAGTGAACTACAGATCATGATGATGCAGGTACTACTGTTTACTGCTCTCCTGTGCCTTGCAGGGGTATCAAAAGCGTATAGAACCCCCAATATAGTTACTAGAAGGAATAGTAAACTTGGCAAGATTGTGAAAAAGTCATCGTTAAGTTTGTATTCTACTCCAACTCCTTCAATCACAGCTTCTACTGAAGTAAAGAAACGGGTTTATACCTCTGAACAAACTATAATTGGTAAAATCTTACTTTTATGGAAGAAATTATACATGCTTACAATAGGTAATATTGTGAGTTTGTTTCTCGCGTTTTTTAAGCGTGTCACCGATTTCCTTGGGTTAAAGAAGAGTGATAAGAAGATTGATACGAAGATTGATACGAAGAGTGAAAAGAAGAGTGAAAAGAAGAGTGTGGATGAACCACCAAAAGAAAGTCTATCAACGGTTATGCAAATGTGGAAGGATGAATCAAAAGATGTTGCAAGCTCCAATATAGTTAGTAATGATGATGCTAGTATAAAGGTGACCGTCAAGAAAGTAGATGAAAATCAATGGGTTGAAAAGAAACTCAAGGAGATAGAAACATTAGAAGTAGATACAAAGGCTACTGTCACTACTCCAATAGTGACAGAAGAAGCTGCTGAAGATGCCACAGGACCTTATGATTTCAACGCAGTCATGTCGTTTGAAGTAGATAAGAAGGTTGCTGTCACTCCAACATTAGCAGAAACATCAGTAGAAGCTGAAGACGTCACGGGGCCTTATGATTTCAACGCAGTCATGTCTACTGACTTTATACCATCAACAATTAAAGTTCCCAAAAGTGGTGGAAATTCCTTTGATATTGTTAAAAGCAAAGGAACTTCGGGGATCATATCGTACGTGATCACAGAAGTGATGTTTTGGGCTTTAGTTATTCCGATTATAATAGCATCGTATCACGGATCGAACCAAGAGTGGCTAAATTTTGCTAATACTGAAGATCGTGCCAAGATATTTGCATTAGCTGGTGTATATGTAACCAGTATACGATTAGCCGTGCCTTTACGGTTGGGTGTGGCGGTTGCAATCATCCCTTGGGTTGAAGAAAATATTACTAACAATTTTTCCAATGATACAAAACAATAATACATATTTGTATAATACTCCTAAACTGTTATAATTTCCTCTATTCGCACTTGATTCTTTTTCATTTTAAAGCCTTTGATTTTTCTTCTTCATATTTTTGAGTCCTAATACTTTTCTCTACTAATCTGGTATATCTCTAATGAGTAAATGAGTGAGTAAATGAGTAAGTAAGGGAGTAAGTGAAGTGTTTAACCGGCAAGTCATCAACTTCAATTTTTATCATATCCAGGTTCAATGGATGCCTTATTGTCACTGATTTGCACATCAAGTACAGTCCGGTCCCCCTCCTAACTTGTTCTGGCAGCAAGTTGCCATGATACAAATCGTCGCCAACAATTGGGCAATTTAGCGCCGAGCAATGAATCCTTAACTGATGCGTTCTGCCCGAAATTGGTTCTAATTTTACCACTGTAACTGTACCATATACACTATCGTAATACTCTGCTAATATTTTTAGTTTTGTTGTAGAGGGATTATTGTCGATAGGAATGTCGATGAGCAGGTCACCCTGATTGCTCGCATCATTATATTTAAAACGTAAATCATTATGAATTTTCCCACATAAAATTGCTTTGTACTCTTTTGTAACTAACCTTTCTGCAAATTGCTTTGATAAAAATGATAAACTAGATCTAGTTTTTGCAACAACAACACAACCAGCAACACGAGAATCTAGGCGGTGAACTGGTGTTGGTGTTGGAAGTGCATCGAGAAAATCATTCGATGGTGGAGTCAACAATATAGCCAAAGAGTCCTTTAAAGTAAATGTTTTTTTCTTGATACTATTGAGATAAGGTCTTGTGTGAACACCGGAAGGTTTAAAGACTATTGCCATGGAATCATCTTCATACAAAATTTGTAGTGGGGGGTTTTGCATTTCATGCAATAAATGATTAGTAAACGAAACTAATTTTTCTAAATTTGCATCCGTTATATCAATAAACTTTTTATCGCTATCAATTCCTTCAACAGTGTCAGTATAGTTGAATACTTCGACTAAATCACCGGGATTGGGTATACGACAAGAATAAATCTTTTTCCCATTACATAGAACTGATCCTGATTTACATAAATTATAAGCAATAGCTTTTGTAGTGATGAATTGTCCTAGGTAATCCTCTTCGATTAGCATTGTACCCAATGCATTGGCATTATTATCATTGCATACAAATGAATAATAATTTATATCATCACCATAATTACGCTTTGTCAACCATTTATTTAGCAACTCGCGACTTGACTGTAACGTTAGACTTTCATAGGATGTAAGAAATACAAGAGAGATAATAATGAAAATAGATAACTTCCAATTCATTCTATAGTTGAAGTTTCCCTTTCGATTTTTTCCTTGAATTTTACCGAGTTCCATCGCCGAAAAAAGGACCTCCATCCTCTCTTTCCTTCTAATCAAACGACCACCTAAGTATTGTGCAAATCAATTGATGCTTTTGTGTCAATCAAAGTTTAAAAAAGCAGGGCTAAAGTACTTTAAATCTTGATTTTCCCCCATTTACCACGCCGCCGGTACTGTTGTGACATCACTGCATTTGCATGAGTCAAAATTCAATTGAATTTTTGCATTAAGTGCACAAATTCATCGGCTGCTTTCATCGAGACGCCGATTATTATTACTACTTGTTAGTTGAGCTACTACCCAAGTCCTGGCGGTATCCTTTAGACACTTTCTGAATTTAGTTTACTATCCATGCTGCCGCAATATAGATTGATTAGAAGCACCAGGCATGGTATCATGCGCACATTCAGCAGTATTGAAAATACAAAAAGTCTGTTGAAAAAAGTCCAAGCAGTTTGCTTCGATGTTGATTCTACAGTAATTAACGAGGAAGGAATTGATGTTCTCGCGGAATATAAAGGTGTTGGAGAAAAAGTTGTTGAATTGACAAAAAAAGCAATGGGTGGTAGTGTAAAATTTGAAGATGCATTACAAGATAGATTAGCGTTGATAAATCCATCAATGAATGATGTCACAGATTGTTTGAAAAAACATCCTTTTAAATTAACTCCTGGGGTTGATGTATTTATCAATAAATTACATTCAAAAGGAGTTGCAGTATACTTAGTCTCTGGTGGCTTCAGGCAAATGATAAATCCTATTGCTAGAGTATTAAGTATACCAAATCATAGAATTTATGCAAATAATTTACTATTTAATAGTGATGGAAGTTTTAAAGGTTTTGATAGTAATGAATTAACTAGTAGAGATGGTGGTAAACCGGCAGTCATTAAGAGATTAAAAGAAGCTCATGGATACAATCCTATTATTATGATCGGTGATGGGGCTACAGATTTACAAGCAAAACCTCCTGCTGATGCTTTTATTGGATTTGGCGGTGTTGTTGTGCGAGATAAGGTCAGGGATAATGCTGATTGGTTTATTACAGACTTTAAAGAGCTTATTGATGTATTGTAACTGTCTAGATTTATATATATATAGTCTTTTTCGGGAGAAATAGAGCTCAGGACAGGGTGTGGAGCTCTCCGGGAAAAGGAAAAAAGCGAAAAAAAAGGGAGAGGAGAGAAGGCGCGATGGTCCCGCCTCCTCCATTCTGGCTGGCCGATAAAGGCATTCCGTTTGATTCTTATCCCGTTTTATTATACTTTAGCGAGCTTCGTGTAATTGATGCTGGCATAATTGAGTCATTTCATCATCTAAATTGTAATAAAAATAGTAAAGTTCACGAGATAAAATGCTACTGGATGGAGGCCACGAAGAAGAAAACAGTGGTGAATATCTCTAATTATTGTAATAGCATTGATACATGCTCTAAATTTGAAAGCTCAAGTCACGACTACCGCTATACCTTAATCACGAGCGAATTAAATAGTATAATTAAGAATAATAATGCCGAAAATCGTCCTATTTATCACTTAATCGACCAAGAAATTTATGTAGATTTTATAAAATACATGATTCCTATTTATTACTTATCGACCACTACAACTGTGGTCGACAACGACTTACAATTATTGTTCAAATTATTAAACTTATTATTAGAATCATCATTTCGTGATGAATATATAAGTGTATTAGCGCTGAATTTGCCTCATTTATGTCGAGATATAGTAAATCACTTACTATTACTAATTCGTCAAGAGCAATCAAAAGGATCAAGTAGTGCTACCGCTGCAGTAGACATAAGAACGGGGACAACTCACGACTTCCTCGGTCCTACCAATTACATATATAACATCATCACTAGAATAGCATCAAAACACCAAAAAATCGCTGAAAGTATACGCAATTTGTTACTTTCAAATCAAGAATTTCCATCACTAATACTGGATATCAGTCAGCAATATCTAGCAGACACTATAGAGGTATTCATCGACGAAAATGTCCTATTTAACTCCTCGCATAATAACAACCCTGACGCGCATCAAGGTGGTAGCTGGTTACTCGCAGCAGACAACGTGAAGCGCATTGAGTATCTCTCTAATCACTCCATTACCAACATAAAGAACTACTTGTCAAGCGAAGAATCATCGCATGCTGCTGCTGCTCATAATAATAGCTCAAAAGCCCTCGAGTGTATTCGTTCGTTTCGAATTTTCATATTTTTGCAATCGCTTTTGAGTCCTCGGAACTACGTATCGTATCTGCAGCAACACATTAGCAGCCAGTATGACTTACATGACATTATTCAATCATACTTAAGAAGTTTACAGCAGTGCAATGGCAGCTACCCTCGGTGCATTGTAACCAACTTAAGGATAATTATATCATTTATATTTATGGAAATCATACTTTGTTGTAGATTGTTGAATGGCAAGGGTCCCGATAGCAATCTTGACCTCGTCAACAAGGAGCTGGACAGACATCAAATTCTTCTGATTAAAACATACGAGCACATCATAGCAGCGTCCACTTCGGACGGCGGCAAGAGTTCTAGTTACATCATATATTTAGAAATTGCGTTGAAATATAACAATAATTCGGCACTCCGTGAGCTGCTGCTGGACGAGTTGGGTTTGCGCTCATCTCGCTGTGCGTCACTGTTATCCACCACAAGCGCCTCCTTCATACCAAATAAGATAGTGATGCACTTGTTGAATCAAGTTAAGCTAATGTATGTAGGAAATGTCAGTGAAAACAATTATGTTTGGAGTTTGCTGCGTGTTACAAATAATGATTACAGCCAAGTATACGTGCCGCCGGTAATCTCCAGGCTGGAAGAGAGCCCAGGTGACTGGACATGCACACTGACGCTCCTTTTCATCCACGATTTGTTTGGTAAATACTGTATTCCTGGAGAGACGATTCACCACATGATGAATAATGTCATGGGCAAGTTGCACTATCCCCCGCATACCTGGTGTGTGAAGCTAATTGATGCGTGGCTGTCTCGTAGCATCCAACCAGTGTCTCGATCGAATCTTACTTTGAAAAGTAATTCTACAGCATACGAAAGCTCGAGAGTAGGTGTCACGGGCCTGCCGTTGCTGCCGTCCGAGATAAAAGTGTTAACGAGCACTTTATGCCTGACTCATTTTGAGATGACTAATGTGGTGTACTGCAATATTTGTTCGGAATGTAGCGGCAGTGACAGTGATATCAGCTTCTTAAATCAAAGTCATACCGCGCAACCTAATGTCGCAAATTTCACTAGTTTTGGTGCTTGTAAATGCAATTTTCAGAGCAGTAATCAAGTGTGGAGGTCGTGTTGGAGCGGCGTGGTGGCCACATACTATGCTTTGAAATATCATGCCATGAACATGGACTCTGCACCAAGTGTTACGACTTTATTCTTGAGCGATTACCGCGAGTTGCCAATAATCCGCTGCATAAACTACCTAACGAATACTATCGGCAATCCCGTCGTACAGCAAGTAGCGCCTATGTATATGTCATTAATTCGCAGATTTTGTCCGGAGATACTTCATGTAGATGGGACCGTAGTAGCTTATCGTTACCACAAACAAAAACTCATTCTATCCTCGCAGATTCAGGTAACACATGAGATGCTTGCTAAGTGTGACAGCAAAGAGCTGAATATACTTGCAAGCGACACCATAGTAGCCTACGTTAGTGGCAATCCAACCCATGTCGCCAGCAAAGTCAACGCGGGTACAAATACTGATACTTGCATACAAGAGATTGAAAATATACGCAAAAAGTATATTAAAACTGACCGATTAAATGATTTCTACGCACTGCTTTATCAGCTTTGGCTGGATATCTACGTCATCCACCCACTGCCGCAGATGGTAGAGTTGAACTCGTTCAACAAGATACTAGAGTGCTTCATTCATCGCCACAATGACAACTATTCCTATCCTAAATATATCCCAAGCTATTCATTACTGATAGAAGAGCCGATGGTGCTGTTCCGACTACCTCATGCGGCAATAATAAACCCTTGTATACTGGGCATCGTCAATAAAGTCGTTGTATCCGCCTTGCTGGCTTCAAAAGTTAGTATCCATGAAAATATACAATACAAATTAAAGTTACTCAATCGATACACTACCGGAGCAGACACAGCCCCCTTTTCGCACCACAACCTAAGTGTAATCAATGTTATCAACACCACGAACTACTATCAGTTACAGCTGTTAATAGTTATAAGATTGTACGTCGAGTTGTGGACCGAGTACACCAACAGCACCAATGTGGATGCTGCATCTAGTATCTATTACAATTTGAAGAGCTCCATTTATACCGTTATTGAGAGGATATTGGCACTCAACATCATTAGTGTAGATGGCGCGGGGCTAAGTTCAAATAACCTATTCGAGTTACTATTGCATCACCAAGTGACAACCGTCGGATTAGAGCTGTTAATGAGCAATGTTGCCATCAAAGTACCATTACTAAGTGCATTATTAAAAATTATTCATAATTCTTTTGCGACTCCAGTGAATAACAGTGTAGAAGCTATAGCGCCACCTATCGATGTCGCTGGTTTCGAGAGCATCCTGAAACATGTGCATAGTATTCTTACGTTACAGACACATGATGCTATTTGTCGAAGTATAGTCATCGCATTGCCATCCTTTTTATATAGAGGTACACTAAGTATTAACAAGTATATTCCTCGCAGTTCATTGCAGCTGATCGAGACATATACCGGTCTCATTGTGGACTTGTGTGTCAAGTATTACAGTTATGTAATCCCAGAATTTGTAAAAATTATTAATGAAAAAACTCAAAAAGGAAAAGAGGAAGACAAAAAATGTATGCAAAAACTTCGTGAAATAATCAAAAATGGTTTGGAATCCATCACCACCTCGGATAGCGGTCCTGCTGGAAGCAAGTCCTTCATAAGCTGTATTATTACGAGTCACACCAACTTATTGTTCCCGCAAAAACAAAGTAAGGCGGAAACAGCAAGTACTAAGCGCAAAAGGGGTGATAAGTAGTTGGTTAGAATTGCTTATTGTGTTTTTGTATTGTAATTTCAATAAACCCTAATCTTTGGAGTACCGACATACCGTTAAAAGAAAAAAGAAAAAAGAAGCCTTTTACGAAGGAAGATCCAGGTGCACGGTCTCCAGCTGCTCAGCGGACCGAATTGAGTGCATATAACTGAAAATGAGCGCGGAATTAAAAGAAATGATGATAATTGAGGTGAATTATGGCAAAGGAAAGGATGACATATTGGTGCATTTTGGAGATGATCCTGTTGATTTAGCAAAAAAGTTTGTTGCTGACCATAACCTTAAAGCATCTGCTGTTGACAAAATTGCAGGACACATCGATAGTACTATGAAAGCATTTCAATCATCGAATACTGAGATGAGACCCCAATCACCGTCAATAGGAAATGAGGATGACTTACTCGTTAATAATCATAGTTCTAGTCATAGCAATATAGTCCAATATCAGCAACCACCCTCAGAAAATGTCGATAGAATCACACCAAATAAAGGAAATAATGTACCAGTAACAAAATCAACACCATTACCAGTATCACCTATAAAAAAGGTGACACCTGTTCCAGCGCCAAAGACCACTGATACTGCAACGAATCAAAATGTTACATCTGAAGTTAATCGATCTGGTGATCCAAATAAAGGGCTAGAATTGATTAGACAAGCACAAGAACGCATTGCAAATAGGAAAAAAGCTAATACCCAGTCACCTGAAAGTACAATTTTGTCAAACACAAGCAATGTAGCTCCTAGTGTAAGTTCCATGAATAGCAATCATAATCATGTTAAATCAAGCCCAACTAATGCCAGTACAATAAAACCTAATGTAGTAGTCGATAGACCTAAGGCGCCATCTGTTTATAGTTATGAATCCAGTAATATTGATGATAAGGAACGGATGTATTCTAGATTAAAACTAGAATATTCTAGCTTGGCTGGTAGTAGCACGATAGGGGCGTCATCACAAGGCAGTAGATCTGATGCACCCAAACCCGTTTCGTCTTCATTAGGAATAAATTCACGAAACAAAGCTAAAGTAAGTCCCACTAAACCCAATCCAAATGATAGGTTGTATAAGCATGCATTATTGCTGCAACAACGCAAGAATAATTTGATGAAGAAAGCAAGTAACGAAATGGATCAAAAATTAAAGACTGAAAAATTCAAATTAAATGCAAAATCTAGAGAAATAATATCAAATCCCACCGTAGGTATTAAGCACAAGTATAGCGACGGTGATGCACTAGAGCGATTCTATCAGGAAGGTGTTAAAGAAGTAAAAAATCGTAAAAATGCCGTTGAAAGACCTACTCGTATTGAGACATGGACTTGCTCTAAGTGTGGCAACCTTAGTACTTACACCTGTCATGGCGATGACGACCTACTCAATGAAAAACACTTGGAGTGTGGTAATGAATACTGTAAATTTGTTCAACCATTTGTTACATCAAAGCCAATTAATGTTCCAGTCGTGCAAGGAAGTACTGATGTGCGTGAAGCGTGTAGGAGGAAGTGGATCTCGCCTACTGGTGACAACTCTTCGTTGCATGAATTACTATATGCTGATTCCCGCGGTCAAAATGCTAAATTAGATGTATTGCGTCAGCAGTGGGCTGAGATCGACTCCTGGTGCACGTTTAAACCTGTTATTTCTGAGGGTTCGGAACAAATTCTAAAAGCCGTTAAAGATGGCGATGGCGGAGGTGACAACGTCATTGAGACGAATGGTAATGATGACCGTATCAACGTTCCATTAGGTAAATACTTTAGTTTGCCTGTCACTGAGAGATTGACCAAGTATAACTTGAAGCCTGACCATCCATCGCAAGAGAAGAACTACGTCAACATGATCCTCTCCAACCCTAATTTGCAACTAGAAAAGAATAAACACATAAGGAATGAAGACGACATCAATCGCTTTGTGAGTAAGATGGCTTATGAGTACCGCAAGAGACAAGCTAAGCGTCAAGCAGCTCAACGCGAAGCTAATTTAAGGGATCCTAAATCAGGAAAACCATTGTTTACGCCGAGACCAAACGACCCAGACATTCATCCCCGCTCGAAACAGGTCAGATCTCCTGGAACATTAGCAAAAATAGATGAAAATAACAAAGCCATCCAGAGTAGGGTAGCGCAGCGTAAGGTGGCATCGGATGGATCTACATTAGGAATACATGACTACCTGTTGAAGTGTCACGAAGAGATAAAGAAACGCAAGAATTTCCTAGAACACAGGAATAATGAAGTGTATGTCAACAGCATCGACATGAAGCAAGCTAGCGCATTGCCACAGTCTGATATTATTCTTAAGGATGCACTTGCTCGCTCTATTGAGGAGATGTACCGCCTGCTGCTTGCAACAATCAAGTATGACGAGATGTTCCCAAATGTGAATGCAAGTGACAAGGCTAAGGCTGATGCTATCTGCAAATTGTCTTCAAGTATTGATAGCTGGCAGATACAGAAATTAGACTTGGCTAAAGTCCATCCAAGTATGATGATCAACGAGGTAAAAACACTAATAGTTGATATTAAACAAGAAAAAACACGTGAAATGGAGGGTAGAGATGAGTCCTTAGTAGTGAATTATAATGACTTCTGCGACCTCGTGCACAAGTGCATACATCGACGCAATGGTCCGGGGAAGAGGTATGTTTACGTGCCCAAGAAGCGTCCTGATGTAAGTATTGAGTTAATAAACAAGATACGAAAAGAGGAAACATTTCAACCTGCAATAAATAAAACAACGTCTACAATAGTAGCGCGCGATCCAAAGCGTTCTACTGCACCAATAGAAGAAATATTACTAGAAGAAGGAAAGAAAACCAAAGAAAAAGTTGAGAAGAAAAGAGAAGAAAAAGTGGCAGAAGAAGAGAAGAACTGTACCTTTGAGCCTGCGATGTACCGACCACCTAAGTATATTAAACCACGTTATCGTGGGGTCAAAGAGTCTGTGAAAACTTATGAGCTTGAAAAAGTTATGTCAACATTGCCACCACCACCATCACCACGTAAACCGCTAAGTAGAAAGGTTTTGGATGACAACAGTCAAAATAGCAGCTTGCTTGATGACAACAGCGTGAACTCGATCAATCGACGCGCGTCGGCTTTCATATCTCACAAGAACAGTAAAGCGATTAACGTAGTGAAGCAGGTGGTGAAGGAGTTTGTGGGAGTCGATGATGCAACGCGCTCTACTGTTCCACCATTACCCGCTGAGTTATATAAATTGAGACAGACTGAAACCAAAGAGAACGGCAACGCGGCCATGGCATAATATGTTGGAGGGCATCACAAGAGAGCGAGTTATGTAATGTATTATTATTTTACTTTGTAACATAATGTAGCTGAGTTAGAATGTACTATATTGCGATGCCGTTGGTTGCTAATTGGAACTGATCGTACAACGCAGCGCCGCTATGATTTTTACTTGAATTAATTAGCGTTGTAACGACCTTCGTCACCTCCTCCTTCGACGTCTTATTCAGATGAAGTCTCTTCTTGAAGTCAGAAATAGCGTTTGAATTGTATTGAAATGAAGGGAAACCGCTTCTATAAGACATAATTTCCATCAAAGAAATCAACGAATCCGCATGCTTTTGTGCGCACATGAGACAGTCAACACATAATTGCTTATACATAGCGAAGTACTCGGTTGTCTCTCCGCCCATGACGTCGACCATCTCTTGGCTCAACTTCCATGGAGCTGTTTCCATACTGAACGCTTTACCAGGAGCTAATCCGAAGACGAAACCGAAGTCAATATGGATCAAGTGACCGCTGCTGTCGATCATGATGTTGCCGTTATGTCGGTCTTTTATAGCCAATAAATAAGTTACTATCGAGTAAGCAGCCAATGATTTCACATATTCTTTGATGGCGCGTGCTAATTCTACACTCTCACTCGCACCACTATCAGGTGATTGATAAATTCTTTCAAATTCTTTGCGTAACGAACCACTATAACCATCTCGCTTCTTTACTTCATCTAATGATGCGGCGTTGGGGATCAACTGGATCAAACCAGTGCTCTTAGTTATGCTCAGAATGCGGTAAGTAAATAGCCACACAGGAATTTGATCAGCTTGAAATGCATTTTGTAGATAGGTAATAAGTTGCATAACAAAAACTTCTTGACGCACATCGTCATTCGACTTGGCGATCAAACCATCTACCTTCCAACCTGGTAACTGGCCGTAAGGACTCGTTTCTTTCATTTTCTTTAGTTTGTTCATCAATGTTTCCCCTATTAAACTTTGTTCTTCAAAATCATATTTTTCACTGGCACCTACGTTACCAACGAAGTCGTGACTCGATACGCTGATGCTTTTACGCCAATTTTTTATTGACGCACGATAAGAAATGCTAGGTAATTTAAAGTATAATGGAGTGTAGGACTTCCCCTTGAAACTGAGAGATACTCCTTCGCTACTAGAGACTGCAACACTTGCATCTGCTTTCTGACTCTCAGCATTCATTAATACTTGAAGTTGCATTCCTAAGAATGTTGATACATCGGTGTTATTGGGATGATATAGCAGCTCGAACAGCATTAGCGCTGGGCAACGTGCTTTTGTGTTGAATGCGCGGCAAGCTGATGGAATTGGTCGAATGATATAACTATAAACATCAGTTGAAGCGTGTAATGGAATATAAACAAATGGAGGTATATTCAGCTGCATCATCTCGTGTTGTAACATATCTTTACGCAAGTGACGAGGAGCAAGTCGCAGCCGCTCGCATATCTCGGTCATAGACTTGATGAAAGCCTTTTGTTGCGAGAAAAAATGGTGAAAGTTACGTTGAGAATCATTGACTAAGTTTGTTCTAATGCTTTGAGTAATATCTTCAAGTGCACCGGTGGTTGTGCATGACACACGTCGTGTTGCGGCTGACTCGATAGTTGGGTGAGCCAAGATCGCTTTATTGATATTGTCAATCCAATTATTGAAGGATGCAACAGTGGTGGTACGGAAATGATACACTGTTGATGAAGATTTTATTTTTATATCAAAGCAATAATTGTACTTTTCACGGTGGACTTTCTCTATATCGCAATTATACAGTGGAATAGCTCGCACAAGTCGCGCATCATCATCCTTCTCCGTTTGTCCTTCGTAAACATACAAGGTTTTATCAACAATTTTGACAAAACGAGATTTCCATGGCTTGGTATGCAACATGCTCTTTCTAGTATGCCTCTTGACCAGCAGCTCTCCGTCATGGAATGCCATATGCGAGCTTAAATCGCTGTGTTTAGCTAGGCTATCAGCGAGATCGTTCTTCTGTTGGTCGTATAAATCATAGTCCTCCTTACTGAACTCGGAGTCAATTCGATTTGGTATCTCAGGGATACCATATATAACTGCCTTTTCGGTTAATTCTAGTAATCTTGCGCATCTAAAAAATAATTCACTATCAGCATTTGGATTTGTTTTACCCCTCATATCCTCTGGTTGATAGTCTTCCATGGCAGCCATGTAGATATAGGTAAATTGTAATGCAGTATGAATACTATGCTGACATATGCACACAACTAATTTCTCTAAAATTTTAGTATCTTTAAGTTGTGAATGTATGATTAAATGTGATAATTGGGGCAAATAATACTCTACTTCCTTTAACACTAACTTATTGTCGATGTATCTTATAAGAATACTTGTATATTCAGTGACTAGTTTACTATTATCACGATTTTTCCATAATGCAAATATTAAATTCTTCACACTTAAGCCATTTTCATTAAAAAAGTAAGACTTGGTGTCAACGCCTCCTTCAAGTGATTGAAAGGGTACAACAATATCAATTTCATCACGATAATCACTTAAACCTAATTTACTAGTCAAAATGATACTATCCACATCAACAGCGTCGGGTTGAGAATGTTTGGTTATCATGCCTTGCACCACATCCTCTAGTTTTGCTTTGTTCTTCTCATCCATGTGATATTTTTCCATTATTTTACTGACAACATCACTCAAACTCTCGTTTTTATATACAACAACATCTGCACGAACTAAACCAGCAATAACCTCTAGCACAAACAGCACATCCTTAGAACCCGCGTCACTCATACTACTAATTCACTCAGGAGATTACGGGATGTAAAAATCTGGGTCTGACGATCCTACGGTTTCTGTGTCGACGGGACACGAAACTTGTGACTGGGACCGCTTGTCCCACAGATTGTTGCAAATAGGGAATCTCCCAACGTCTTATATATAGATGCGACAGATGGTCTTCTTCTCTGGGATATTATGATCTACATGCATATGCGCGAGACTCCAACAACTGATGAAACTCTTGCTGCCTAAATTTTTGGACCATCTCGAAAATCCTGGAAATCCAAATCGCCAAAAGTAGAAAAGAAATGGCTGAACCTGAGCGTTGTATGTATTTAGTGCATTGTCTTGATGACACCTCATGTGGCATGGTAGATAAAGGTGACCGCTTTGGTGGAAGTGTGAAAAGAATGTCAGTATATATGGAACATAAAGCATACCAAGGGCAAACAAGTGATCCTAATTCAGATAAATATGTAAGAAAAATTGCAGCAGGACCATTAGAATCTGAAGATGGGAAATATATGATTGGATCCGCGTTTATATTATATGCAACTAAAGCAGAAGCAGAAGCATTTAATCAAAATGATCCATTTTACAGCGCTGGTGTGTGGGAAAAAATAACTATTACTAAATGGATATCAATACCGAATGGGATAAAGAAAGTGAACATGCACAAAGATGGCGATGACATGTCTTCGATCAAGATGTTACCAGAGTTTTAAATTGTAAGCATGTAATTCATTATCTATTTACTTCATATATATGACTCTTTTTTCAATCTATTTTTTCTCAATACCTTCACCGAAATTTTAATAAGCGAATGGGGTAATCACTCTTATTCTTTTAACGAACAACGTGTCTTCTCTCACTGAGAATAAACAATACAAATACTATTGATAGTTGCAAGATGATCGCTTCTATAGACCGGAACCAAGAAATTTTGCTTCAATCCAAAAACCAAAGCAAATTTACCTAAGGAAGGTACCAAATAGAGGATTCGCATCACGATCCTATTCCTGGTAACCTTTGAAGAGTAGTGATTCACTTGCAATGTTTGACGATTGGGAATGGAATGACACAACGTTATCGTTAACGATGCTAATAGGGGCGGTAGTAGGTGTGATATGTTATTTTGCTTATAGTTGGATTGCAGGTGGAGATAAAGAACCACAATATAAACGTAAGAGTGATACAATAGAATTTAAAACGCCAGTAGAAAAGGAAGTTTATGTTACGCGGAAGAAGGAATTAGATATTGCTGATCCATATGGTAAAGATGAACTCATGAGTTTATTGATAAAACGTGCATTAAAAACATTAGAAATTGTATTAGAGATTGAAAATAAATTAAAAAAGTTAGAGAGTTTAGTTAGACGACAAAGAATTACAATGGCGGAATTCGAAGATAAACTAAAAGTTCAGATTGTGATAAAAGAAGAAATCGAAGATATTAAAAAGGAAGCAAATATTATAACGCCAGGTTGGGGTGAGCTTATAATTACTCAAGCATTTCAATTCAATGCCAAAATTGCCATGGCATTGGAGCAAAATATTTCTATGCGAGAGTTAGAAGAACAATTAGAGCGTCAAAGAAATGCTAGCAATGTAAATAAAGTACAGAATGATAATAGTGATGATGACGATGCTGAAGATGTAGTTATTGATAATAGTAAAAATAAAAATGTTAGTGCCGATCAGAAAGCTGAAGCAACGACGTCTCCAACGAACAAATCGTCACCAGATAAAAAGGAAAAGAAAGTACGAGAAGCAAGGGTTGTTAAACCAGTAACTATTGATAACGATAATTAAACAACTTATACAATGACACACAATTTCTTTTATATTTTAATATACGCACCTTTCGCATCACTTTTCGTCTTTTTGTATAATGGTAATACCTCCAAATCTTTTGATGCTGCAGTATTGATATCAATAGTGCTTGGAAATCCAAAAATAACAAATAAAAGTAACTGTATTACCGCTAATATTAAACCCAATAAATTTGGACCATAAATTAATGGGTCTTTACTTACTAGCAGACCATACAACGACCATGATAATGCATTGAAAAATGTCATTAAAGATGGATAAAATGGCAATGCAGCAGTTGATTTCTCTTTTAATACTGTTCCCAAAGTCGCTAATGGCGATCCCATTAATAAAACAGCCATTACAACACCAATATATCCCAATATATTTGGTACATTATAAATCTTATATATGACTGCCACTATAATCAATCCCAATGAAATCAAATAGTACGATGATTTAATACCATATTTACTATAAATATGGTATACTATAACACAAATTAAACCCACAATGACACTAGAAAAATTAGGCACAAAAACTGTGAAATCTTGCTTCATATCACCATACAATGACCAATAAACACCATTTACCAACATCGATAAGAATGGAATTGGGGACAAATTGTTAACGCTTTGATTCTTGTGAATAGTGTAAGCCACAGCCAACGCCGCACATTGCATCAACATAAAGAATAAAATAGGTAGAACTGCTAGCACTGCAACCACAAATGCAGGCAGCTCAGGTAGCGACATGTCGAACATGAGTATTAATACCTGGTAAATTATTTTGTTTTTGCAAAGATCAGAGATTTGGAAATTTTGGGGTTCCGGTTTTAGAACACTTTGCGAAGAGAAAGAGAAAACAGAAAGTAATCCTCTTCTCGCCAGTCACAAGCTCTACGAATAAATAACGCCGCAGAATGAAAGCATCAATTATAACCGCCACAGTCTTATCGATAATCTTTCAATTGAATAACTTTGCTGTTTTCGCTCAGCCAACTACATTACCACCTTCATTCAGACCAACTTCACAACCTACTGATACGCCATCATTGAATCCTACACTATCTCCAACAACGAGTGTAACTGCGATACCAACAAATTCTCCAACAAATTCTCCAACAAATTCGCCAACAAGAAGGGCACGATCAAATCACCCAATATTAGGTTTATTCATCATCACTAATTTGCATATTCACTTCGCTCACATTCTAGCATTTACTAGGTGGTGTAACAACTCCCCCTTATCTTTATCCAACGCAATCGATATTACAAACAAATGATGATTACAATAATGCTTTATGGTTCCCGGAAGGTTCTTGTCAATGCACTTGCGATTGCAACGTTCAGTGTGTAAAACAGCCATGTCCTAGTAATTCGCCAACTCCTTTTCCTACAAGCACATCAACGAATCAACCTACAGAGCAACCAACATTCTCGCCTACATTCAGCCCAACTGAATTCCCAACAGAATTCCCAACTGGAGTAACAACCTCTGAACCAACATTCTCGCCTACATTCAGCCCAACTGAATTCCCAACTGAATTCCCAACTGGAGTAACAACCTCTGAACCAACATTCTCGCCTACATTCAGCCCAACTGAATTCCCTACGAATGAACCAACAGAATTCCCAACTGGAGTAACAACCTCTGAACCAACATTCTCGCCCACATTCAGCCCAACCGAATTCCCAACTGAATTCCCTACGAATGAACCAACAGAATTCCCAACTGGTGTAACAACCTCTGAACCAACATTCTCGCCCACATTTACCCCAACCGAATTCCCAACAGTCACGCCAACTTCATTAGTTTTGGATATTACAAGAAATCCAACATCAGTCTCAAGTGGTTGTGTTGGAGTCTATTGCACTCTTAAGAAGGGAAAGTCGGACTAATACGGCGCGAGCGAAGGCGCAAAGCACACATAATTTCTCGTTATACTAACACAAAATCGCAAATACATTGTAAAACTATAAATATCCACATTAATTACACGAATTACACTTACTATATAGTCTTATCTCATGCTGCGGGTGGCGCCCGCTTCTAGTTGGCCTCTCTCTCCCTCGACAAATTCTCTAATATCGTGATAGTTGTGTTGCTGTTAGCGCTGACATAAGTCCTTTCCCCAACTCTGTCGTATCTTCTATTGCCAGTATCGAATTTATTCTGACCGTATTTTTGACTCAAGTAACTTTCAAATAACTCTTGAACGGATACCTGATAGTTCAACAGCATTTCATCGGCTTCATCCGCATATTCGTTAACATATTCAGGTTGGGGCATTTCTCGGAGAACCCTATATCCTTCTGCTTGCATGTGCTTTCCTATTTGAGGCTTACCGGCATACACTCTACTACTCGCCAACTTAACGGATTTCGATGGCGATTTGTTTCCAATTCGAGGTAATACTGGTGAATGTGGTCGCGTGGGACTAGCTTGTCTTACATTTCCAACAACTAAGGACTCGATAGTTCTCTGTGCTTCTGGCTCAACTACCTGCACACTTTCAGCACGCAGTGATTTGGGTTTAGACGAATGGGACACAGTAGGCGGTCTCGGATGCAACACATCCGTTGAATCTTGAGAGATCAGTGCTTCTGATGCTTCAACCTCTTTCCCCGCTGTAATCACTGGTGCATTAGCTATGCGTGCATCATTCACTCCTATTTTCATTTTATCGACCGTTAATAAACCGTGTAATCCAATCACGCTACCACCACCTTGAACAATTGAAGGCGCAACGGTGCTGGTGGTGTAAGGATCGGCTGTTAATATGCTATCTGTAAAGGTGCCCTCAATACTTGAAGCAGCATCCGGAGGTGCCAAGACGGGAACATTGTCCGTTTTCGGTATTTCTACTCCCAGATTCTTCTCCTCGTTGCGCAAGAGGCTTTCTTTGCCTTTAGCAGCAGGTCGCACTACACCGTAAACTGGTTTTGTGGTCCATATTTTTTCATATCCTGGAGTTGACATAAGCTCGGGATAGTCCAAAAACCTTCGCTGTTCAGAGGTTATCTCGGGAGTGTCTGCTGTTCTGCACAAGCTGTCGTCCAACAACCTTCGCTGCTCCGACATGTAGTAGTCAAGCATGCTGAAGGTGAATAAGTTGTCTTTAGCAGTCGATTTAGTACCATTTGGAAGCGCGGGAGGAACTATTCTCGTGGTTGTAGGAATTAATTTTTCATTTGGTATGGAGTTGACGGCGCCATACCTATCATCGCCGGTGTACGCAAAAGGATCCTCAACAGTGGTGCCATTCTTAGTCGTCTTGACGCCAGATACTTTCTTTATATTTTCAGTTAAAACTTTCATCGCTTTAGTTGATTTCCGCTTCCACGCAACATCGTTCACCTTGTTCTCTTTGCGACCACTTGCAACTGGCCGATGAGGGACATCCGGTACTTTTAGCGGTGGCTTGAAGTCGTCCAGAATATTATTCACCGGTGCATAGTCGACGACAGTTTCAGACGTAGTAGTAGCTAAAAAAGGCATCCAGATGCCCGATTGGACTCCATTTTCAGCGTATACGGGATCTAAAAATGATAAATATTGACCCGTAGATGCTTTTGAAACACTAGCACCCGCTTTTGGAGTTGATCGTCGTTTCTTCTCATCATTATACACTGCCGCCATGACGATTTGGCGCGATTCAACAGGTTTGTGAGGCTTGCGCCGCTCTGCTAACGGGGTAGGTATTGCAGCTGCAATAATGCTCAGATTGCTCGCAGACATCGAGGTATCCACCACACTTATTTTGATTACACTGTTGTTGACATTGCCTTCATCATCTACTCTCACCTGTAATTGAGCTGTATTAGCAGCTGCATCGAGGTTGCGAGATACACACTCATAGATTACGTTGACCACAAAATGACGCGCGATATTACTGACTATTTCCGCCGCTTCGTCAGCTGACTCTTCCCTCGATTCTAATATACTTGATCTAGTAACAGACTCGCCGTATGTTATACCCGCTAAGTTTAGATTTGGCACATAAATACATTCACTATAGATACTTTCTTCGGGCAGCGCAACAGACATGGAGCTCCTCGGAGTTATGTTCACGTTGAAGTTCGTCAAGTTTATGCTGGTCCTTGAGTCCAGTGATAAGTCCGGCTCAGAGTCCTCGTCATCAAACGGCTGAAAGCATTCCTCTTCCTCGATCAAGGTTGCGTGTGAAGAGACGATACTATCGGTTAGCTCGATAGAGTTCATCAAACGAGTGTCACTATGTGCGCTCACTCTAGCTACCTCCTCTTGGGCGCTGTATATAGCCTCGGATACCAGAGCATTAGATTCTTGTGATATTTTCAGAACCATCAAGTCTATTGGGTCAGAAATTATAACATATTCGTTGTCGCCAGCTGTCGCAATAGCGCCGATGTACTCAGTTATCTTTTCCATAATTGAAGTAACCAGCGCAGTACTTTCGATCTTTGCAGCATCCTTGACATGTATTGTTTTCATGCTGTTGCATACAACTTCGCTCACAAACGTTGCAGCGGCAACTCTTTCAACGCTATCCGCTTCAATAGATGAGAGCTTGTGATCGTTCTCGATCAGCATCGGTTTACTCTCATTATTCCACAACGAGCCGCCAACTTGCGACGTTTCAATTTTGGATTCTTTATTCAAATAATGAAACTTCTTGCTGCGATCCAACTCGATCTGTCGCAGCTCTTCTAGTAGCTTCTCCTCCTCTAAAAGGTTCCCATCCAACGTGACTTTGGGTAAGTTCATGCACTGCAAGTATCTAGTCATGAGAGCCTTGAGCATTAATTGTCTCAACCTCTCCGCTCGCGCCGCCTTCAATGCCATCAGTTCAGCCTCCACCTCCATCCTTTTGCGCAACAACATGTTGCGTTCTTCTTCATCAACTACAGGAGCAGCGCGCTCTTTGCGCACATACACTGGAACTTCAACATATTTTCTTACAATTTTCGGTGGTTTTTTTATTTTGTCTATAATCACGGCGACGTCTCTGGTGGTCAAGACCTCTTTCTTCACACGTTTGACTATTCTGCTTTTCTTTTCAACTGTAACTTTCACTGGCTCTTCAACTGGTTTCACTTGCACACTCTTTTTCACCTTTTTCTTCGGCTTGTTCAATCTATTCATGATGTGCCCTACGTCGTGCACATTCAGTCCTTGTAAGATCGAATGCAACGCTTGATCACACGATTGATTAAACTCGAGGCGATACTTGTCTCCTTCGTTCTCGACGGTATCATCTGCATTGTGATCGTATTTTGCATTTAATTTCGCCCGAATATCCTGTGCAATAGAGGGTGCGTCTTCGAATAAAGTGTCCAAGGGATTGCTAGCTGCTATGTCATATATAATATCATTCAATTCCTCGCTGCCGGCGTACTTTGTGCTGTGCATAATTGCATCTAACTCGCGACTATATGCATACTCTTGTTCACAAATGTCATCCCAGAGTTTAAGAAACTTATCTACTGTAATAACAGTTGTGTTATCCGCATCCACTGCGGTTAACAGGCCATACTGTGGTGCTGCCTTTGCCGTGTGTGAATGCTGCTGTTGCTGCCTTGACACAGGTTTCTTATTGGGTGTTATAGCACGAGGAGTCGTGACTCGACTTACTGCTGCATTCGCAGTTACATCGTTGTCATTCTTTAAATTTCTATAATACTTTTTCTTCGCCATTTCAATCAGGACGGGATCAACATGGTACTCGTTTGTGACGGATTCATTCGGAGTGTCTTGGCGCACAACTGCGTGGGTCTCTAATGGATACTCATTCAATCCATCATCGAAAGTATCGTTTATATCTGCGGCCTCGTCACTGTCGTCGTCATTCATGTCATCACGTCGATAATTATCGACTACTTCAACCGCCATAGTCTTAGCTAGACTGTGTAAATGAATGCTTTCAATGTCGGTCCCTTGCACTTCGCTGACGCTGGCGCTTCTAAGCTTATATTTAAGATCAAGAATACGATTTTTCTCCTTTTTAAATATTTTAGCGAATAAATGCAACCTTTCTTTGATGAGCGAGTGCACTCCTTCTACTGCGTTACGACGGCTGCTGGTGTTACGTTCAAGGCACTTAAAGTGACTTATGTGCATCAACCGATAGAAATACTTATTCTTACTTTCATTTTTATTTACTTTGGTGCTTATGTAACATGGTTCGAAGTCCAGTCTCATTTCACTCAGTAGCAAGTCTTCGTTATACATATTTCTTATCCTTTTTACTATTCCCTCGCACGATTCAACCAGCTTGGCGTCAACATCACGGGTATTCACAGGATTTATCTCCATATATTCCGTTGAAAACACTAAAGGGCATGCTAGCTGTCTAATGGTGGTGCCGTAAACCAGTCCCTTCGGCAAATTAATTTGAATATGGTACCATTGGCCCGGCTTATTCAGAGTATACTGGTATCTGAAGTATGAACCAACGGCTCTTTTGAATACTTTGGGTAGCACCTTCGGCATTGCTATGCAGCCGTCAACGAAAGGACTATTACTTTCGAACAGTTCCTCCGCGGCTAATAGTATGTCACTGACACTGCACAAAGGACGGATATGTATCTTATTATCTATTGTAGATGCTTTTAGCAACGCGCAAGTTTCGGTCTCGGCACTATTACCTTGTTTACTTAAAGTTGTAACGAGTGTGTCAATGTTGTTACTGACGTACGTTCCTTGCACTATTTCAAAAACATTAGTGCTGTGCTTAAAATGAGATGTGATGTAACACATTTCCTCTTTGCCAATTACTGCGCTCTCGTTCGAATTACACTTGATTAAAGTGTCGACAAGTCCAGTAGGCAAACCTTTTAACCTCAAAAAATTATTTAAAGATGGTATTTCGTCATTGCTGATAGATAATAATTGCTTCAATTCCTTTTCTACTTCGACCGATTTTAGTGACCATTTACTCAAATTCTTGTATGCGATTCCAAGGGTTTGTTCTTTCTTGTCAGGCTGATTCGAGTGTATATTGGATGTAAAGTCAAATTGATTTGCTTGAAATTCATTGAAATTAGTTATTAGTTCCCGTTTAGACGGCAATTCATCGACACTATCAATCAAAACATCATCAACAGGTAGCCCATGCTGCTTTCTATAAAATAAAACATTCTTTCTTTCTATAGCTGCAGTAATTTTATCCCCGACGTATATGCATTGCGCAAGAACTGGTGACTTTAAATCATACTCACGACTTACTTGTCGACCATATTTTACTATTGCATCATTATTCTTTGCTATCAAAAGCTGTCTCAGTGCAGAGCTTTCTACATTTCGATAATTATTTTCAACTCTAATTATTTTCTCGCCTAATGTTAATTCCATTTTTACACTAAGGTATCAGACAATACTCAAGGCAGACTTGCAACTATCAAACTTATTCTTCTAAATTAAATAATCCATTTGAGTCATGGTGACGATTTTCTTCAAGTAAAAGGCTCTAATACTTACGTTTTAGTGCTTTAAACTTTTTTAGTTTGTAACAGTCTATGAACATGCAAAACTCAAGCACCGGTTCCTGTCCTGAATATATTAATATAAATATTCACGTGCTTTTATGTTAATGACTATGATGTAAATTACATTGTGCAGCTTAATCTTTTCACTGCTATCAAGAGCACATAAATCTAGCGACTAATTTTATTTTTGTCTACTGATTTTAAGCTTTGAGAATTTTTCCTATAAGTCAATCAGTATTAAAGTGAAATTTATATATATTGACCATATACCATATACCATATACCATATTGAAGTTAGATTTGTTAGGGTAATTCAATACTTATCCGGAATCAATTCAGTTCAAAAAGTAGAGAATCTGTACGAGTACGTACCGGATCGTAGGGATATACACTGTGATCGCGTTAAGAAAACTTCAATGAATTTCGTTGTAAATTTCATTGTTGTTTTATTTGCTTTATATACAGTTTCAACAAAAGCAGCAGTGGACTATGGAGCTATTCATGCAAGTTCAATTAGAAAGTCTAATTCTCAAATTAAAGGTGCTGTTTATACCTCATACTCTCCAGATATATCGAATACTGCTTCAGCTTACCAAAGTAGTGGCGCTGGCTATTTCAGTAGTGAATATGTGACTTATAGTTCGACGGATATCCCCTATTATAAGCATACAGTAACTGAATGTGACTTGTCTTATTTAGAAAACCGTCCTCACAAATCAAGTGAATTAGTTACAATAAAAATTGAAGAAGGAGATATTATTGACTTTGGTTATAACATTGGATTTGCTTGTCGTTATGGTAGTACCCAACAATGTGCATGTGTCAAAAAAAGTAATGAAGAATATTCATTCTATGCTGGAACCTGTTCAAGTTCTGGTTTAACAGGTACTGGTGGAGCACTAATGATATGCAGTGATACTGGTAAAGGCTATTGGCCTCCCGGTCCAAGTTGTGCGTCCGATCAAAGCTCTGTATCAATGTCACTTACTTTACAGCCAAGACCAAATACTCAAAGTGATAAAACAAAACGTTGTTATCTACCTATGGGTATGCAGGGTATGTTTGTTAACGGTGTCCAATTCTTTGGCTGGGCTGATGGTATAGACTATTTGTCAAAAGGATATTTTCATAATATTGCATTAGTATTCGAATATTATGATTTTGATATTTGCTACGGGCATGCGACAGATACAGGAGTATATCATCACCACACTTATTCCCCTTGTTTAGCAGAATTATTGGGCGATCAAGGATTGGATCACTCGCCAGTATACGGATTTGCTAGAGATGGTTACCCAATTCATGGTCCATGGCAAGACGCCGCTGAACTAGCTAAGTCATGTTGGAAAACAAGAGATTACGATGGTCTTAATACTGCGGCTGGAGGATGGGGTTGTATGACATCAACAACCGATACTGCAAATAAAGGCAAACGTACTTGCTTATTAAATGATCAATTTAACCCTACTAGCACAGCTACGATATCAAGCAGTGCAAATTACGGTCCAGACACATCTGCTACAGTCGTAAGTCAATCTGGAAACAGTTACACGGCTACTTCGGGCAGTTACTGGGAGGACTTTTACTTTGATTCCACCTGTTACGCCGCTGCTGGTGTATATCTGAATGAAAACAATGGACATTCTCACGGCGATTACGGGTTTCATTATCACCTCACCGTAGATTCTGATGGACTTCCACAGTTTCCTTTCGGTATCGGCCCTCAATTCTATGGCACTTTACCTTTAGGGCAAAAGGATTATTGTTGCAATTCAGTAGAAAATGCTGGTTCAGGGTCGTGCACATCCACTGATTCTACCAAATCTAATTACGCTAATCAACAAAGTACAGCTCCATCCTTTACAAATACTGTTCCCCCCTCATATGCTGAAGGTAGTTATATTAATTATAAAACACACAGTAATCCGTTTTGCCCTGCATCTATTGAAGTAAAAGTAACCCTAGATGGCTTCATCGACGATACACTTACTACCGACCAATCAAATGCAATCATCACCGCAGTTGCAAATGTTACTGGAGTGCTTAGTACAGATGTGAGTATTACTAAGTACACCGCAACCGCATTAAACCGAAGACTTACAACAAGTGGCTTCAGACGCAAGCTCACTACATCTTGGTCAATTTATTTCATTATCAACATATCCGCCAATTTCGCTTTATCATCAGTATTATATACGGGAACTGCAGCATCAGCAACGACCTCGTCGGGATTGCAAACCGCCATTACAACTTCATTTTCTACGGCTGTTTCTGGCACTGGATTATTAAATGCCATTGCCGCAGCGTGCACATCTACGTGTAATTTACCTACGTTAACTATCGGTGAAAATCCAAGTGATGACGATGGTGGTGATACTTCGAAGTTTAATCCTCTTATTTTAGTGGCTATTGCTGCGATCATTCCAATAGGTTTGATCATTTATTACTGCTGCTGCCGAAGTTCTAATTCTGAGAAACCTGCCGCCACCAAAAATATTGAAATGGCAACCGCGTCGCCAGGAAATGAAAAGTACGCCACAAGAAATGCGAATGATGGTACAAGAAATGGTGGCACAAGGAATGCGAATGGTGGTAGACCAAATCCACAACAAAAGAACAACAGAAATAATAAGGCTACACTTTAATATCTGAGTGTGGTGTTCAGAATATTTCCAGAAAACCTGTTCGTGTGTTAATTCAATATCTATATGTTGTGTCACTAATTAAGATGAAATTTAATCGAAGCATCAAGCTTTATTTACATAAAATACATCTGTGGTGTAGCGCAGGTCATAAGTGGTGCTGCCTTTAGTCTGTTCGTGGTTGTCGAGGATGTCATTTATCTTGGTAAAAAATATTTGCTTTTCTTTCTCCGACAAAACAGAAACAACACTTGTGGAAACTAATCTATCTAATATATCTTGGCGAGTGGATCTAACTACTTGGTGTGATGCATACTTGCGCAGAGGCAATTTAAAGTGTTTCGCAACTGTCTTATCGGCAAAAATATTCTGCCACTTTTGGTCTCTATATCTTGGTATAAATTGATTGATTCTTTGACTTTCTCTCTCGTAATACGATGTTAAAATATTTTCAATTTGTGAGATCCAATCAATACTTTCATCAAATGCATTCCAGATTAGTATCAGTGGAGCTTCTGGTTTGAGTACGCGAGACATTTCAAGAACAGAATCCAATGATGCCATCCAATGAAATGCTTGAGCAATAAGGATACAATCAGCACTATTTTTTTTAAACGGTAGATCATTACTGGATGCAACGACAATATCTAGATTTGTTGAATTTTTTACACTTTTAGCAATATTAATTTTTTCTAAAAAAGCTTGGCTTTGATCACAAGCTATATAGCTATTCTTCAAGTTCTTATTTAGAACTGTTTCATAATTGAAAAATGATTCAGTAAATTTTCCAGTTCCAGCACCTAATTCAATTATATCTAAACCATTTAAGTTATTGTTACCTTGCCCTATAATGTCACAGCATTGTTTAATTGTCTCGCGCGAATAACTTGGACGAGATTTATTATATATCTCTGCGTTGTGAGCAGAAAATCCTTTCACCGCTGTTTCATGAGAACTATATCTTGTGATGACTGCACTGGACTTACGCAGATATACAAGCGGATCTCTACAAAACACTCTCATATTTATTAATTTTGGTCGTAGGAGTTTGCACTAGCACTAGCGATGCAACTTTCAAATGGTTTGCGGCCTTTCTGGAACAAGTTAGAAGTACGGTGAATCCATTTTACAAAATAATTTCAGGATTGATTGCATAATTACTATTAAATTACTGTTGAGAACGCATTTATTGTAGGCTCAGATATATTTAGATGAATTTCCTTGCACTATGTAGCGGGAAATCCAAATTTATGTAGTATTAAATTTATAACTAAAAACTTAAGCACAATTTCTGCATTCTGGACTTCTACATATGTAACTGACGACTAATTAACGATTTATTTCTTTATTTCTACACTTGTAAGTCTTAGGGTTTATTTTATAAAGTTCAAAAAACAAATAACAACTAATAAAAAAAATGGAGGAAAAGGAGAGTAAAGAGGCGGGTTCGCCGGACATGGATGGGGTGGAAGGTGAGCATATGAAGGCCATGTGGGCTGGTCAGAGTAATGTATTGGTAGCAGTTAGAGTACGACCATTGATGAAGCATGATGTTATTAAGAAATCATGCGTCCGTGTATTAGATAATAAAGTAGTAGTTATTTTGGATCCCGCTTTAGCAGCAGACAAAGTAGATATATTAAGAGCGAATCGTAACCGTGAAAAGCAATATGCCTTTGATTATGTATTGGATCCTACATCAACACAAGATTCGGCATATTTACATACAACAAAATTTTTAATTCATGGTGTATTAGATGGTTTTAATGCAACTGTATTTGCTTATGGTCAAACAGGTTCAGGAAAGACACATACGATGATTGGATCACCATCGGATCCTGGTATCATGGTTAAAGTGATGGAGGACTTATTCATATACTCTGCTTCTCAATGTAAACAGCAAGGAAATGCACATAGAATTATTGTATCATTTTTAGAAGTATATAATGAAAATATTAGAGATTTGTTAAGTGATGTAGAAGAATATTTAGATTTAAGAGAAGATCCCATTAAAGGTCCTGTTGTTAGTGGTATTACTGAAGTTGAAACTAAAAGTAGTACTGAAATAATGAATTTGTTACATCAAGGAAATGCGAAACGTTTTCAAGCTGCTACAGCAGCAAATGAGGTGTCATCAAGATCGCATGCTGTGCTACAAGTTGTTGTAGAAAGTAAAGATCGTGCACCAGGTGTTGTGGCCAACATAAAAGTAGGTAAATTATCACTAGTTGATTTAGCTGGATCTGAGAGAGCTGCTAATACCAAGAATACTGGTGCAAGATTGGTTGAAGGTGCAAATATTAACAGATCGTTGTTAGCTCTTGGTAACTGCATCAATGCACTCGGTGAAAAAGGAAATAAAGGAAATTTCGTTCCATATCGTGATAGTAAATTAACTCGACTCTTGAAGGATTCGTTAGGTGGAAATTGTCGCACAGTAATGATCGCGAATATTTCTTCGTCAGAGTCGGCATTCGAAGAGACTTTAAATACTTTAAAATATGCGAATAGAGCAAAGAATATCAAAACAAATGTCCAGCGCAATGTGTTGAATGTGAACTATCACATAAGTGAGTATGTACAACTAATCAATAATTTACGCGGTGAAATAAAGCTATTGAAAGATCAGATATCGCTGGGAGGCATTGATCCTCCCATCTATGGCGATGTGGCAAAGTCGTTTAGTAGAGGTGGAATGGGATTTGGTGGGTTAGTTGCCAATGCAATATCACCACAACACGGTGGTAATGCTGGTTTACGCATGCCTAGTTCACCCCCTGGTGTAGCACATGCTATTGGTCTTCATCCAACCACACCGTTACATATTTTACGAGAAAGTATGCGTAGTGCAACACAAGGTGCAGATAGAGAAGTAGTTAATAGTATGAGACAAAAAATTGTGGAAAATTTTCAAGAAAGAATGCAATTACGTCGATCACTTATTGAATTAGAAGATCAAAATGTCCAGAATTCTATTGAAGTGAGTAAAAGGCAGTTGATTGTGGTGCAGTGGTCCGAGACGAGGGGAAACACTCCTGGTAAAAAAAGTAGTGTTGAAAGTAAAGGTATTGATGACAAGGACACCTCGAATGCTGATTTTGCCGCTGATTTAATTGCAAATGGAACTAGCGAGATCAAAGAAGCTTGGCAAGAGTGTGAACAATTGAGAAAAGCAATTTTAAAAAATAACGGAATGAAAAAATCGATCGCTAAAAGACTTCGTCATAATGAAAGAGAAGCAGAAAAGTTTAGAGACGAATTGAGCACCAAGATAACAGGTGAAGACAGACGTGAATTGATGGAGTTGCAGTACCAGGTTGGACGGCTTGAGCTAGAGAACATGGAGTTAGAGCAGCATCGGATTGTTCATGAATCCATATTAAAAGGCAAAGACTTGGTGATCCAGAAATTGAAATTACAACTTGCCGTTAGAGATAAGTTGATAAATCGACAGCAAACAGTGTTGAAAGAGCATTCGTTAGATGACAAAGTAGGCTATTCGCAGTTGGCGTTAATGGAGCAAACGTTGATGGGTGACACGGATTTAACGTCAACAGCACCACCATCGCCGCCACGTAACCTAAACAATGCAAAACGCGGTGATTACGGCAGTGGTTCCAAGCTGCGCGGTAATGCTCCAGTCGTCCCTATGTTGGATATTAATCACATTTTCAACTCCGAATTGAATGAAAGCATTGATTCCGGTTACACCATGCCCGACATCAAGGACGTGTCATTGACAGATCGTGACCGAGAAAGTATTGAAGCTGGTGATTGGTCCGAAATTCATTCAGAATTAAGTGATGATGCAAGTTTCCATAACGGTCCGATGAATATTTCGTCATTTGGGTCTAACAGTGACAACAAAAACAGTCATTTAAGCTCGAATTACGGTAATAAACAACCTACGGGCAGTAAATTCACCAAGCAAATTGAAAGGTTAGAGCGCGACCGCGCTGACAACTACAATAACGAGTCAAAGCAATTAGAAATTAACGGCAAAATATTACGTGCTGATTTAGCAATTCGTGCGCAACGCGGCGGCAGGTTAATCACCCGCGTGAACGCTAATAATAGTAACGAAATGACACCAAATGGAGGAAATTTTGGTTACAATCACATGGTCAACGGAGTCGAGTCCAACGACAGTATTGGGGTGCTAAGTGGTGATAAGATGGTGATTGAAAAGCCTTTGCGTCCGCAGAATCCCAGAAAAAATCATTCATTTCCTGATTTCAATCAATTTTCTGAGACTCCAGTCCTAGAAGCGGATGCCAAGTACAACTCCAACGTAGTATGTGGCAAGGACATGCACAATGGTGACAACAAAGTAGACTGGGATCGAGACCGTGTCATGCGTGAAGATAAAGATTACTACCTTAACAACAAGGGACGTAGGGGTCAAGACATCGTTAATTTCAATTTCGGTGATATACCATTGAATATATCGCCGGATGGGAAGGTACTTGGTCTTCAACACGGTAGAAATCAAGTAAATAACGAAGAGAGAGACAAGGAGTTGTTTGAAAGGGCGTTGGAGAACAGACAAGCGAATAATAACAACCGAAATAAAGTGAAAGGAAGCAATCAGAACGTGTCAGAGTGGTCGGATGACAACGTACCCTTATCAGGTCGCGGTAGATACAACGAAATCATTGCTAACAACACAAATAATAAGTTTGTACACGATGAGTTCGGTGAAGATAGTATCGACACCGTGTTGTCTGACAACAGCGAAAACAGTGAGAGACACAAGGGATCCCATGTTAAAGTGGTGCCATTCAATAGTAACAATCACAACATTGTGAAAGAAAATAACATGGCAAATTTGCAGTTAGCTAGTAATATTTACTTGCAAGGCGGACCGGCGTTGCCTAGTAATTCTCGCGCAGATAAAAATTTAGCTCTAGGAAAGTTGAAGAACAAAATATCCAGCAACGGCAACGTCAACAATATTGAGATGAACGAAATTATTGGACCGGCGAACATCATTGAACGTCCACAGAATCCTCCAACACACGGGTTGAGTATAAATAATATTGGCTTTGGTGGCATCGGACAAATCCTGGCGCCAGTCACTGATCGCATCGTTGCAGCACCCAACGCGGCGGGTATCGGTGGGATCAGCAGACCGTTACAATACAATAAAAACAAGTTATCTAATGCTAATAACAGAAATATCATCAAAAACAATATCAATAATAGTCTGGCGAATGACAGCGTCGTCGCTGGACCAGTTAGTAACGCTGGTATCAGCAACAGCAATACTTCCGTCGGAGGCATCGTTATACCTAACATCGGCGGAAGAAATAGATCCCTGCCAAATTTACCCAAAGATCGACAGCCCCAACCTCTGTCCGCCAGGTCCCAAGCAAGCAAAGATGTAAGATAGTCTTGTATATACTGTGCTGAATATATATTTTTTCTCTTTCCTCTTGGAATTTCATGGTCTTTTATTCCAAACCGGTACTAATGTCGGTACCTTTGATAACGACAAAATAAATTTCTTTACTGTTACATAGCTGTAGTTGGGATGTTCTCCGTCGGCGGGAAGAAGCGTTTATTGTTGGACATTAAGCGCGCTAAAACAGCTGGTATTGATGTGTCTCAATTAAAGATAAACAAGCAAAAGGTAAGCTCAAGCACAGATGAGTTACATAAGAAATATAAGCCGCTTTCTATCAACGATGTAAGAGATGTTGAAGGTGCTTTCCCCACGACACAAGCTTCTGTTGCAAGCTCTGATAGTAAGACTAAAGAAACCAAGTCTAAAACAGTGTTTTCAACTAAGAAAATATTGAGACTTCTTCATTCTGAGATAGAGGAAGAATCAGCTGTAATGTCGAAGCTGTTAGATGGTACTGTTAGATATCGACCTGATAAAGATTCACTATTACTGAAGCCTTTTGAGTCAGCAAATCTAGAATATGATTTATTTCGATCTTTATTGCGGTCTAATTTTGAGCTAATATTCGATGAAAATGAATATAAACATGTAATAAATATATTTGATAAATCCAGTGTGGGACACATTGATGGCTATCAGTTTATAATAGCATTTATAAAACTGTGTTCAATGAAAAAAGATCGTGATGCAGAAATTGTAAGAAAGAAACAAGCAAAATTTATGAAACAGGTGAAAGCAGAGGAAATTCAGAAGCAACTAGAAATAGAAAAAAGACAAGAGTTAAAAGTAAATTTCGATGCAATCAACGGCGACGATATGGCCAAGGCTGTTTCCAAGTTTAATCAGACTTGCAAGGACTTTGATCCTGCACACCCTCAATCTCCATCCTTAGACGGATTATTGGGTGTACCATTTGTGAGACCAGCGGAGTTAAGAGAAATAATGAAAGCTACATTTAAGTTAGCTTTGACTAACAAAGAGTTAGGTGCCATTCTGCTAGAATTTCAGTCATCTCTTATTGTCCGAGAAAAAAGAGAATCAGTTAAGAGTGTTGTTGTTGACACCAGTGTGGTTGATCCGAATGCGGTCAATGATACAGCACCCAAAATTGTTGAAAACGATCCAAGTGTTGCTGAAACTAGTAAAAATGCCGATAATCAAAGTGTGAACAGCACTAGTGCGAGTAGTGTCGTTTCTGTTGCATCACTAGCGAAGGCTGTTCCACTAGGTGATTTTATTAAATTTATAATAAAACGAGGTATAAAGCTGCGTGACAAGGAGAGATTAGAAAATATTAAGCGGCAGGAAGAGTTGAATAATAAGGCCAGAGAGTTGGCTGAGAAGAAGCAACTGGACTTGCTCAACAAGGGCTCGGGAATACAGCTAGATTTTAATTACTCTGAGTTGGACCAAGCACGAGCAGAAGAAAAACTAGTCATAGCTAGTACAAAATACGATAAAAATGCGCCAGGTTGTCCTGCATTAGACGGCTTCATGTGCGAGTATGTAACCGCTGGGATGTTCAAAGAGCTGATGAAGAACGTTTTCAATGCTAAATTCAATAATAAAGAGTTGGCGTACTTGATCAAGAAGTACCAAGTGCCCGAAGATCCCGGTAAAATACCTTGCTCGTCGTTTTTAAATTCGTTTATAAAACTTGGAATAGAAGAGAGACACAAGCATCATTTGGCGCAGCTAGAGAAGAAGAAACAGAATGAGACCCGCATGCAAGTAGAGCATGTGGAAAAAATGAATCAACAAGTAACTGAAGCAGAAAAAAATCTAAAAATTGACTGGCATTTTAGTGAGATGAATATTGACAGCGCAGTGAAGAAGTTGACTGCTGCAGCAGTGAAGTATGACAAGTCTAGAGGAGCTAGTCTCACCTCGTTTGACCCGATCGAATTATCGCCGGCTGAGTTCAAAGCCGCGTTATTTCGAACATTTAATTTAAAATTTTCACCAAAGGAACTAGGTGCGTTGGTGTGTAAATACGAGAGTAAATCAGTGAATAGTGCACGCAATGGTGGCAGTGGCAGTATCAACTGTAAAGAATTCTTAAATGCATTCATGCAGCTAGGGATTAGTGAGAGATTTAAGCATCAAGTAGAACAAATTAAAAAACAAAAAGAAGCTGAAGAGGAAATGAAGCTGGAACATAAGAGAAAGTTAGAAGCACAAAGCAATAAAGCGGATATTGAGATATCATATGATTATAACGAGGACGAGGAAGCGAGTGCAATAAATAAAATGACTATTGCCGCGACGAAATATGACAAGAACCACCCCTCTGCCCTGGATACAAGTGGTTTTGAAGTAAAAAGTATGCCGGCGACACTATTCAAAGAAATGGTTCGTAGAACATTTGGGTTGCGGTTGAGTCCAACCGAGTCAGGGGCGCTGCTACATCACCTAGCGAAGCGGTTGAACGACCGCGGTGTTGGGGATGGTTATTACGATGGTAATGTCAATTGCGGGGAATTCTTGATGTATTTCTTAACTTTAGGAATTGAAGAGCGCGCAAAAGCACATAAAGCACAGCTAGATAAGCAGTTGGTGGAGACAAAGAAGCGACAAGAAGACGAGAAGAAGAAGTTGGATGACATGGTATTGAAGCCAATAAGTATCGATAGAGAGTATACACAAGCTGATATTGATTCAATCACTGCAAAATTACAAAAAGCATCTGAAGGCTTTGATAAAAATCATCCTGCAGCACCTTCACTCATATCGTTTGATGCGGCTTACATGACAGCGGGGCAGCTGAAAGAGAATATGAAGCGAACCTTCAACGTCAAAGTGTCGCCCAAAGAGTTGGCGTATCTGATGTCGGTGTATGACCCATCAAACACTGGACAAATTTCTTGTGGGGATTTCCTCATTAAATTCCTTGCTTTAGGGAAAGAAATACGTGATGAAAAGCATAAATTGCAAGTGCAAAAGCAGCGTGACGCACTACTTATGCAGAAGAAAGAGTCGGAAGACAAGCTTAATGCGCAGCGAGAAGCATCAGAACTAAAAGTCGACTGGGACTATACTGACCAAGATAAAGAAACTGGCCACGAGAAACTGATTATAGCCGCTGCTAAGTATGATAAGTCAAATGCATCGGCTCCATCCACAGCTGGCTTCACAGGTGGTGCCATGAAGCCAGGTGAGTTCAATAACCTCTTACGTCGCACTTTTAACCTGTGGTTGACCGGCAAGGAGCTAGCAACAATCGTACACGAGTACAAACATGCGGATTATGACGATCAAGTTGATTCTAAATTATTTCTAGTAAAATTTATGAAGTTAGGTTTTGATGAAAGAGCAAGACGCAAAGCGAGTAAGTTGGATCAAATAAGAACTGCAGCAAAAGAGAGAGAAATATATTTAGAAAAGAAGAAGAAATTGAGTGAAAGTAAGACGGCGTTACATATAGATCGCGACTTCTTTGCCACTGATAAGTCGAGTGCGTACCACAAGCTAACCATTGGTGCAGCCCTCTACGATAGGAACTCACCTGGTTGCGCATCATTAGATGCTTTCAATGCGAAGTACTTGACTCCAGCAGAGTTTCGAGAGCAGCTAAAGCGTACGTTTAACATCACGCTTCTCCCTAAGGAATTAGCGGCAATTATCGACGACTTCTGCAACGGCGGGTTGGATCAGAATGTACAAAGTCAAAAATTCTTGAATACATTCTTAAAATTAGGAAGTGATGAAAGAGATAAGAAACACCGCGTAGAGTTAGCCCGACAACGCCGTGAAGATGCATATCGCAAGAATGAGCATGAAAGAGCAATGAAAGCAGCTGAAGAGAAAATCAACCTAAAAATTGATTATAATTTTGATAATGAACAGAAGAAATCTGCATTTGAAAAGTTAAATATTGCCGCAAAGAAATATGACAAAAATAGTCCCGGTTGTCTCTCCCTAGACGGCTTCACGGCCAAGGAACTCAACGCAGCTTCATTCAAGGAAATGTTAAAGAGAACTTTTGGGATGTTTGATCTCACAGCTGGTGAGTTAGGTGCGTTGATGTCGTACTATGACAACAGTGGAAAGGGTTTGGTAAGTACTAAAGATTTCGTAATATCGTTTCTTCAAATGGGAATAAATCAACGTGATAAAGAAAAACGGGATCAATTAGCTAAGAATAAAAGTATTGAAGAGTTGCGAAAGAAAGAAGAAGAAGACAAGCTGCAAGCGCAATGGGCGAAGTTAGAAATCGATGTAACTAAAGTAAAGTATAGCAAAACAGATATCGACTCAGCTATGGAAAAGCTAACTGATGCAGCAACTAAATTTGATGCAGAGCGTGCCGGTCCCACTGCGTTGACAGCATTTGACGCCAGAACTTTGTCTATCGCGGTATTCAGAGAAATGTTGAAGCGAGTATTCAACCTAAAGGTAACCGAGAACGAGCTTGCATACATAGCAAAAGTATTCTCTGCACCAGGAACAGATAATGTGAGTAGTAATGCGTCAGTGTCTAGTAATACCAGTGTCAGCACCTCTGCCACCAACAGCAATGAGGTAGTATGTAAAGATTTCTTGAATAAATTCTTACAACTAGGTATTCAAAAACGTCATGAATTTAAAATATTACAGTTAGAAAAGCAACGTAAAATGATAGAAGTTGCCAAGGAAGAGAATACAAGGAAGAAGTTAGAAGCAGATAAGAAGTTGGATATCAAGGTCGATGACAGTTACACACAACAAGATTACAATAGTGGAATGGGTAAACTACGTAATTTAGCTGCAAATTATCAACGTGGTCATCCTTCTGCACCGTCTCTTGATGGTTTTACCGGCGGTGGAATGCTGAAACCAGATGAATTTAGGTTTCTAATACTTCGAACATTTAACGAAACCTTGTCAAACATGGAGTTGTCGGCGTTAGTGCGGTTTTATGACACAGAAGGACAAGATATGGTTGATTCTAACGCATTTCTAACACATTTTTTAAAAATGCAACGGTTAGAACAAGATAAAAAAAGAAAAGAAGAACTACGTATACTTCGTAATCGAGAAAAACAAGCTCAAGTTGAAGAGGATGAACGCGTTCGAAGGGAGCAACAGCAAGAGATTGAGATGATCAAGTATTCCAATAAAGACGAAATTTCTTTTATTGAAAAGTTAAGAAATATAGCTCAAGAATATACGGTGGATAGTGCCGTTTACAATGAGACCATGTCGGCGGCCTTCAAAGGACCGGCGTTGAATGCAAAATCATTTCGACAGATTATATTGCGTGTATTCAACGTCAAGTTCTCCTTCCCGGAGATTGGAGTCCTCATGTCGTTGCTGGACAAAGGTGGGAGTGGAACCATCGATGGACAGTACTTTCTTAATTGGTTTTATAAATTTTGTCGTAAAGAACAACGAATTTTACTTGGTGAAGTTGAAGATGATGTTAGTATTCAAAATATCCGCAGTTCAATGGACTCGATAAGTGATAATGCTTCGGTTGGCGGTTTCAAACCAATTAATTCCAATAGTTCCACTACTTCTACTCTGACAGGCTCCTATCATCGCAGCAATCAAGTGAAAATACGGGATGTAAACAGTGACAATGTGTCGGTATCGTCGTCTCAATCGTCATTTTCAATTGCATCCAGCAGATCGTTAGTCAACAAAGTGACGCATCCTACCAAGTCCAAGTCCAAGTCCAGCAAGGTCAGCTATCCTATTGCCGACGACTATCAGTCGCAGCCAGAGGAAATATTGACGTCTAAATCCCTAAAGAGTAAGTGGGTTTTACCAACTACCGCCGCATCTATGTCTATTATAGATGATGACACGTCGTCGCTGTATGGCCAGCAGTTTAGGGATGAATTATCTGAAATCATGTCCCAGAAGATGCCGCATCCGGTTGAGCAGAGTCACACCAACCAAGTGTTACCATTTGACATCTATAACGACGTTTATGGGGGCGGAATGGACCGGGATTTGATGTCCGTTGGAAGCATGTCCACCCTGTCGATGTCGGTATCTAACCTATCGAACGACCAAATATCAACTACTAAGAAACCAGCGGAAAAAAAGAAAACAAAAAAAGATTTATCATCATTGAATCCATCCAAGATGGTGATTACTCCGCTGAATAGCGCGATGCCAAGAAGGACCGATGAGAGAGTGACACCTGGAAGTCCAGAAGAATTCTTTCAAAAACCAAAACCCGAGCCCAAACCAGTAGGAGTAACCCAAAAGATACACGATTTGAATATGCTAAGAGAAAAGAAGTTGAATCGCGGCGGAAGCTTGCGGTCCATCGACTCGCTTTCATCGTCGAGTACAGCATCGAAATCAAAGGATTTAACGGGATTTTTCTTGCCAGCAATTTCCCCTAAAAAAACAATAGAAAGAGAAGACAACTAGGAAGTAATTTGTATTTTTATTGTACTTATTATATTAAACTGTACCAAAATTAGTATTTCTTCTCCTTGAATATCACACTCAAGAAATTTGAAAGCAAACCAACCACCGTGAAGGTACCGCCGATCAATGCGCACATGCTAGTGATGAATTCATACCATTTTTTACCTTTTGTTTCAATATCTACTGCCATAGGTGAGATGTCGTATGAGAACCTGGCCTCTGGCACCTCGTCTTCGTTGTATTGCATTGACTGCGATGATGCCACCATTTGGTAAGCAAGTATCTCATTGACTCCTTTGTATCTTCCCACCTCTAACGATGTAGAAATTACTTTGATATAATGATGATAAACTTGATGAAGATTTTTATTGATGTAGACATTTCCGTCCATTCGATGGGTTGAATCTAGTGTAAAGTACTCAGGAGGGATCATCTTTAACTGTCTTTCGGCGCGTTTACTAATAATGGGACCAAAAGATAAATGGTTTATCATGTGTGAGATATTCGACATTACCGGGTTTAAATTATGGTGCTTTGATCTAGCTTCGATATGGAAATTGCCAGGCACCCTATTCACTAGAAGGAATCCCGCCATCATGCAACCAGGATGATCATCATGTTTCTCGGCATTATCTTCTTCATGTTTTTTTCTTTCATCTGGTGGTAATTGTGCAATTTGATGATCACGAGATAATTTATCTTTAATAAAATTTAAAAATGCATCAACAGTACGATCAGATCTGTAATCAGGCAGTTGTATCTCGCCGTTTTTTATAACTTTTAATGTTGGAAATGCTTGAACTTTAAATTTAGCACATAATTCTCTTTCCGCTTCACAATCTACCTTTGCTATTGATACGGGTAATTGTTCGTTTTCAACAGTTTCGGCGAATGCTTCCCATACTGGCTCTAGTCTCTGGCACCATATACACCAAGGGGCATAAAAGTCAACAAAATTATAGTTATGCTCTTTTATCCATGTATCAAAATTGTCTCTATTTAATGGTACCGCATGAACACCGTTAGATAGTAATTGCTCTATATCATGATGCTTATCATGATCTAAATCTCGTTGTTGAGTATTTTTACCCTCGTAATTTTTTCTTTTTCCATCTTTATCTACTTTCCATTTACTTATATTTTTCGTTACATTAGAGTCTCTTGTACCTAATATATCAACCACATCAATAGTTGCAAATTCACAAGGTAAATCGAAAGTAGTGATGTTAAAGTTAATTCTTAACTGTGACTCAGTATTAGGATCTATTATGACATTCGTTACTACATTTGTAGATAAAAATGATAATAATTCCAAAACGAATAACAATAGCATAAAAATAGTTGCACATATCGACAGCGCAGAACCATGAGCAGTTTGAACTGTTAAATCCTTAGGGATTTTACGGAAAAAGTCAAATTCATTAAGCTTCGCCAACATCTTGTGGGCAATTCGAAGCTGTCGTGGGATGTGCCAGACCTCCAGGATCTTGGTCACTTGACCAATGATGGGCCGGGTAGGCTGTGATCACTCGGTTGCAGTATAGAAGTGAAGTTAGACTTTTGGGGACGTAAATGGGTGCGGAGATTGAATCCTTTTGATCAGACATGCGTTTATGTGGCATCTTCATCAACGTGAAACCGCTAATTTGCATTTGCAATATGGCCGGTTTCGCTTATCGCTCTCGAGAGTCTCGCAAAGTCTCGCGAATCACTCCAGTTGCAAATAGATGAGACAAAGATAATGGTCATTTCCCCATTTATTTTGGCTATATTGACTACAATTGTAGTTGTTGTAAGTCTTGAAACACATGGAGTAGTTGGCGGCAAATCTAATAGTAAAAAGGATTACGCATATAATAAAAATCCACCTAAGAATAAAGCTAAGCCACAGCCTGCACCTGCTAAGTCTCAAACTAACCACCAAAAGCAACAGCAACAGCAACAACGCGATAATGTTGTATACAAGCCAATCAAAGAGTCAAGAGACAGACGATATGTTACAACTAACGACAATAGTAAAATTGTGGCATCAATAGATAACTTTTTACGCAATTACAAAGATGATAAAATACATGATGTTGAGGAAGAATTAGATTTGCATTCTGAGATAACTGATCCTGATATGATTAATATATTAAAAGCACTGCACACACAGCAACATCCACCAAAGCATACTTGTAAATCTAGAAGATTATTGGTAACACAATTTGCTGCAAAATCTTTTGAAGGCATTGGTAGTATCTTGAAAATGGTTATGATGGGATTATCAGAATCTGCCCATGCTAATAGAACATTAATATGGGGACTTGATTTACCGTATATGTTTGAGCATTCAAGAGGTATATGGTTCAGCGAAAGTCATTATAATCGCACTAGTTATAAATATCATCATGGATATAAATTAAATTGCAGTGATTGGGTCGGTCGGGGAGGTGGCGCTTATGCCTGCTTCTTTCAATCATTAAGTAGTTGTTCATTGGCTGATTTATCACTGAATGAATTAAAATATTTAGGATTTAATGGATATGCGGATGATGCGAGAGTAAGAATAGTTGAAGCAAGACGAGGGATTAGTATGTATAACCCACCCGCGGAGATGCCAAGATACAAGCACGTATTTAAAGATATGAGCAAGATGAAATATCCAAGGCAGAAATGGGCGGCCGCAATCGGTTATTATTCCTACAGGTTGAAACCAGAATTTCGAGAGCAGTTAGAATTCCGGTTATCAGAATTATGGCCTCATAATTTAGGTGGAACGGCCAAAGTCTCTGCATTTACATGCCATTCGGGTTGCAATGATTCGTATAATAAAAGTGGCGAAATATGGGGCTTGCATATACGACACGGAGATACGTTGTCATTGAAGAAGGAATACGGCAATCGTCGTACGTTTGACTTCGAAGATTACTTTTTAAGAGCGCAAGATCTGTCGCACAAGCTGCAGCGGTCGCCTATATCAATTTATGTTACATCTGATAACCCTGATACCGTATCATATGTCAAAGAGTGGTGTTCACCCAAAGAATTAAGTGGTTGGTATGGTGATAAACCGCCTTGCATATTCACAGTCAATGAAACATTACGATTCCGCACTATACATGGATCTCATACAGTTGCCGCTGAAGGAGGTTGCACATTAGGAACATGTGCCATGTATAGTTCAGATATTATTGCATGGCGTGAAAAATTGGCTGGTGAAAGTGTTGATGGTGATGGTGTAAAAAAATATCATCGAATTATGACCACGTTACTCGAAGCCATTGAAGACGTGTACATGCTATCCAGGTGTCCTACCTTAATCATGCAAGGATCGTCTCACTTCAGCTCCCTAGCTGTGTTAGTCAATTGGGCTATATATGGTGCGGATCCCACGAGGATTACATTTTTAGATGCTAACTACATCGCCTCTGGGTTAGTGCAAGGATCATTCTTGCATGGTTCATTGAATGGCACATCTCATCTTGATCCGTATACAGCATTTTATCGATGGACGGCTTATACAAGGAGATTTATCGAGTCGTGGCCATACGACTTACTGGAGCATTATGCGCGCAAAGGTAACGGATTATATCCATTTTATCCCAATAAAGTTGAGGACGATTTGAACTATCGGTTTCATATTGATGGAAAAGAACTAATTCCAACTTTGCCGGCAAACGTTTTCAAAGCAGAAGCCCGAAGAATGTTAGGTTTTTATGATTATGATCATAATGTATGGATAGGAGAATGTCCATTACCACGTCTAGGAAATCACCAACCGCTAGATCAGTATATCGTTGACTTGGTGAATCATGGCGCAGAACAGAGTAATGACCACCCAAATCAATCGATGAGGTGCTGGTTGAAGGCGCAAAGCTTACTTGAGAGAGTAGATGATGAACAGTTTTTAGATGATATGGAAACATTAATAGAAGTTTTAGGTGAGAATATGAAAACATTGCAGGCGCAACAGATGTATCCATATTCCATGGGCGAAGAGGCAATCAAGCGGTTAATGGCAGTCAATGTCACACCAAAAGATAAAAAGGAATTAAAAAGATTTATTATGTAAATATATGTTGGACAAAAATTATTACTAACGAGTTACTACTGCCTTCACATTACCATACCAAACTCGCAACTTCTGATTGCTCATTATTTCGCGAAATGTAGTGGTGTGGTCGATACTTCTGAGTACACCGTACACCAGAATATCAGGCAAAGTGATGGTGTCACCCTGCAAGTATTTATTTTTTTCATTTAACTGATTTGTAAACTCTAATAGCACATCGTTCAGTTCCTTCCTCTCATCAACAATACTATACTTTTTCTTGATCTTACCATTGGCGACAAGCATAAACAACGCACCTACGTATTGTATCAAGGCCTGTTTAGGTTTGGACCAGGCTTCTATTTCACTTGTATACGAGAAACACTCTAAACTTTCTTGGAAATTTCTAGTTATGTTTGGATATAAATAGATCGCTAGTTTCTTAGAGCTATATTCGTTCCAGTATTCAAAATTGGCATAAAACTCCTTATTTTTTGGATACTTTGATGATATTAAGTTGATAATATCATCCGAATCATTATACTGTTTCTCATTATTTATCAAAATTGGCACTTTCTTATATGATGAAAAGCTGATTTCACTTTTACGTAATGGATCCACTTCAATCGTGCTATAATCAACGTTCAAATAGTCTAAATATGCCTTTACTCGGTTACAAAATGGGCATATTTTGTATTGATACAACACTAGTTTATCCTCACAATGGGTATATGCCCTACTGGCAGATGAACTGAAAAATACTAGAGCTGACGATGATGACAGCAACGCGCGCTGGAAACGGTTCATCCTTCCTTTGTTACCGCAAATTTCCTTTTCTGAGCAGAATTCTGATCGGCCGGAAAAGGGATTAGATATGTAGGACCAGGTAGAATTAGTGAGATAGTCAGTGGTGAATCATTGGTCCCAGTAACATGTAGACACAGTTATATTCTTTTCCTACTTTATCCTTATTTTAATCTCGAACTTCCCATTTGGGGTGTGAAATGTGAGAGGACCTATATTTTCGCTTTCCAAACTTTCAAAAAAGAATCCAGAAGATCCATCTATAATAGGTATCTAGATAGTTTTCTTAACAATGAGCGACTTCATTGATAATTTGGATAAGATAATTCCCAATATGGGTTATTTCGTTATACCATGGTCGTTTGCACTTCTTAGTATATCCCTGTTTCAGGTTTACAAGCACTTTATTGTGCATCACGGCAATTCCACATTGCCCCTCTATTTGATATACTTCAATGTTTCGTTGGTGGGGGCCATGATGTTAACAGGTACGGTAAATATTGCGCAGCAGCTCATGCATATTTTAGTTACCTTATCATGGATGGGCTTATATCACCTCTTTGTATCTACTCCTTCAGGAGGTATTTTTTCTAAGGTTTTCTCGATTGAGTGGTTAAGTGTATTTTTAGCTTTTTCTTCACTATTATTAAGGGGGGTATGTATCAGTAAGTATAGTTATCAAATAAATTCATGGAGATATAATTTAATAAGTATAAGCGCATTTATATTATTTACATTAATAAGAGCATACATTATAGAAGCAGCTACTTGGGAAAGTCCTACAAGATTAGAAGGATTAAGATATATTAACAACAATGAAAAGGATACCGGAGTATTTTTATATATATTTATAGGGTTGATAATTCATTTAGGTGCCAATCGAATGTTATATGCATTAGATATTGAAGAAAGAAATTTTGAAAAAGCACGAGAAATTGTATTGAATAAGAAAGATGATGATGTTGATCGCACTGATGTACCCGAGGATTCGGTTGAAATCGATACAGATACCGCAATTAGAATGGTAGATGGAGTAGATAATAGCAGTAACAACGAAAATAGTGGAATGCATCGTCGTAAAAAAGGTTAACACATTCAGTGCAGCATAATCATATATACATTTGTGTAATTAAGTCATTTTCATAACTAGCTCGTTGTAACGACCGCCTTTCTTTATCAAATCTTCGTGATTACCTTCTTCGATAACCGCTCCATCTTCTATAACAATAATTTTATCAGCTGATTGCACTGTTGACAAACGATGAGCAATTATAATCACGGTTCTTCCGTTATTATTCGTATCGCTGTTATTGTTTGCCAACTGCTGTATCGACTCTTGAACCGCTTGCTCAGTCTCGGTATCTAGGCTTGAAGTTGCCTCATCTAGTAGAATTATAGGACAATTCTTGAGAAAACAACGAGCAATAGCAACTCTTTGCTTCTCACCGCCACTAAGTTTTAGTCCCCGTTCGCCAACTCTGGTGTTCAGTCCCTCAGGGAGCCGTTGAATGAGAGTATCCAATTTAGCTAATTTTGCAGCATCCATAATTATATTTGGATTTTTGGTCGCTTCTTTTATATTTCCTAAAACGCGAGTATTCGTGAGTGAGTGAGTGAGTGAGTGAGTGAGTGCGTAGCAAGTACCATATGCGATATTATAACCCAAAGTCTCGTTGAATAAGACATTATCTTGGGACACAACAGCAATTTTTTCTCTTAAAGTTGATAATTTTAAGTCTTTTATATCTTGGTTATCAATGATAATTGAGCCCTGATGGAAGTCGTAAAATCGATATAATAATCGCAATAATGTGGACTTGCCGCTGCCACTACTACCTACGATTGCAACCGTTTTCCCTGCTGGAATAGTCATGTTAATCCCCTTTAAAATTGCTCGGTCAGATTTTGTATTATATTTGAAATGCACATCTTTAAACTGTATGCTGCCTCCGGAGTAACGATAGCTTGTGGCGTGCGGACTCTCTGAAATAGCGCCGGTAATATTGTTCAAGTTGAACATGGCTTCCATATCCACCGTCGCCTGTTTTAATTCACGATAAACTGAACCAATAAAATTCAACGGTATAGAAAGTTGGAAGAGCAAGCCATTGACCAGCACCAAGTCGCCAATACTCGCAGTTCCTGCCATTATACTATTTGCTGTCATGTACATCATGACGGTTAACCCAGATGAAAAGATTAAATTTTGACCAAAATTTAAAAATGATAGTGATGTTTGTGTTAAGATAGAAGCCTACATGAGCACGTGAGTGAGAAAATGGGTGACTGAAAGAGATTGCTTGGATGCATACCTGTTGGAAACCCTTTAAACTTTCGTCGTAACGGTTGATTTCGTGAGTTTCATTATTAAATAATTTTACGGTTTCATAATTCAATAGTGAGTCTACAATTTTACCGCTTGCAGCTGTCTCTTCTTTATTCATATTTTTTCTCACTTGAACACGCCAGTTAGATACAGTCACTGTAAAATATGTATATATGCCAACAGTACTGACGGCGACTATTGCGTATTGGGATCCTAGATTGTATGCTAAGATACCACTGACTAAACTAACTTCTAAAGCTGTTGGAATTACATTGAATATCATCTGTGTTAATGCAAAATTTATAGATCTAGCACCTCTATCGATGATTCTTGACAACTCACCAGTATTTCTATTTAAATGGAATTGCATATCTAAATTGTGTAAATGTCTAAAAGTATCAATTGCCACTTGTCTTATTGCACCGTTGGCTACAGTAGAAAAAATTGAATTTCTAAGTTCTGAAAATCCAGCACTAGTTGTTCTAGCTATACCATAAGCCAGTACTAATGCTATGGGCGTAGATACTATGATTTCTGTTGGTACGGTAGTCAATGCAGATATATTATTAACCATAGATGATGTCGATGTGACTTGAAAGCTATCAACCATATCTTTGAACAAAAAAGGTACTTGAACGTTAATCAGCTTTGCTCCAAGGAGTAGACTAATCGATGCGACTACCCGGCTTTTGATGCTTGATGCATCTTTATTCACACGTTTATCAGGCCAAATATGAGGAATTAATGATGACAATATTTTCAAAGAGTCAACATAACTTTCTGTTGGCTTCTTGGTAGACAAACGGCGCATGAGCACACGTTGTACACGCCATCGATGCATTCTTTTGATGCCTTATAACGAGGAGACTTTTCCTTGACTTTGTTTTTAAAAATTATATGCATAATCCATCACGCGAAATCCTGGAAATCGCCAAATCCCCCCTTCTCTTATTCCTCAATCATTAATTATATTATACTTAAGCGAATTTGCTATAGTCCCAACAGCAACTAGTAATGAAAGATATCCAGACAACTGAAGAAGAGTCCCACTTAGTAATGAGGCGACTGTTGCTATGGAGCCTCAGCTAGAGATTAAATTAACTAATGATACAGATTACATCAAACGTGTAGTCTATAGCTAAGCGAGCCTTTTAAATGCATCAAAGGTTTAGTAGATGTCTAGTTAAGGAAAGATTACTATGGCGGCCAGGGCCGCGTCTCTTCTTGGCTTTCAAGCTTGCCATTTTAATAGTGAAAGATCGAAAGAGAATGGAAGAGGTAGCTGTAGTAACAGAGGTTGGGGAGGATCTCGAGCTTAAAATTCTCAATAAAAAGCGCTCAATAGTTGAAGCCAATGAAGACGAGCAGGTAGAAGATGAAATAAGTACCAAAAAAGCTGCGTTACAAGAAAGTGATGCACAAGAAGATGGTGTGCATGATTTAAAAGGTGATGATACGTCACCAGTACTTTCCTTCTATCAAGATGTTGGTGTTCCAAGTAATCTAGGGAATGATGAAGTTGTGTTTAAGTTCTTGTGTCCAGATAAGATAGCTGGTCCGATTATAGGTACAGGTGGAGAGCATATTAAAGCTTTGAACGAAAAAAATATTAAAGTTTATGTGGCAAAGCAAGAAAATAAATTTCCTGGTTCTAATGATCGAGTTATTTTAATTAATGGAGGGAAGACAGATATTATTGTAGCTATTGATGACTTGACTCAACGACTTGGTGAGGCTTACATTGCGAACTGTAATAAAGGATATGTCTTAGCAGCTGATATGTACACTAATTATTCTGGTCTAGCAGCTAAAACAGGGGTGCCTAATCCACTTGTAGTTCGTATAACTATTCCGTCCCGATTAGGAGGTTTTATTATTGGTCGAGGTGGGGAAAAAATTAAGAATTATAATGACGAAACTGGTTGTAAGATTTTGGTGCATGATCCAAACGATCCGCATGGTACTAATGAAAGAGTCATAATATTCGCTGCAAGTGACACTGCGACCTTATTGCGCGGAGTCAGAAAGATATATTTTGAGTGCTGTTCTCAAGATGGTTTTGTTTTTGCGAATCCAAGAAACGTTTATCAAACTCAAGTACCTACTAATACGAACCAGCAGATGATGGCCGGTGGCATGATGCCCAACATGATGATGCCCAATATGATGATGCCGAACATGATGATGCCCAACATGATGATGCCCAATATGATGATGCAAATGCAAGGAATGGGTCAAAACCAACAATTTCCTTCTCAAAATCAACAATATCCCACACAAAGTCAACAATATCCTGCTCCAAACAGTAACCCGCGAGCCGATCCTATGAACCAATACGTGCCATCGTCGAACCAAAGTAATATGTATCAAAATGCCTACAGTGTAGCTAATGCTAGTAATCCGGCGGCGACTATTGCATCTAATACTTCATTCGATTTAACAAGCTATTGTATTACTGGTCCTACATACACGTCCGATGGATTAGGAATAATTACTATGGAATTAGGCATTCCAGATAAGCTACTTGGAGGCATACTTGGGCGACAAGGAGCAACGGTGAAGGACACTATGAGCATATCAGGAGCAAAAATTCATGTAAGTAAAAAAGATCAGTATGTTCCAGGCACAACGAATCGATCATTAAAGATTGTGGGTGATGGCAGGCAGATTCAAATAGCGTACACTATGGTGATGGAGCAGTTGGAGAAGAGTCAACGTAATGTGCGACGATAGATACTGTAAAATATTGTAATAAGATTTTTTTTTCTATTTTATTTTATTAATAATTCTCAAGGCTCACGCTACAAACATATGAGATAGCTTACTTTGCGGTGGTGGAAATACGCACTAATAATGACGCGAAGATGAAGTCTCTCTCGCGTTTACCACTCTGTTCACACAATGGAATATTGCGTAAGCCATTTCGTAGGCAAGAAACAGACATGGATGCGAATGCAATGAAATCACTGGAACCTACGTCCTTGTCCATAACGTCAAAGGTAACAAGGGCGCATTCGGGTCTTTCAACAGTAAATGTGAACACTTTGTTCCATATAGGATTAAACCCGTTATCATCAATCACCTCAGTGGACTATAAGGAGCAGTTGAGTGAGTTGATTGAGTTAGTGAGTGAGTGAATGAATGAGTAATTTACCTTCATTTTATCGTCGCTATGAATACCGTGAATTTGTACATTCACAAATGGGTCGATAATTTCACCTTTTAATCTGCCACCTGGTTTAGGTAACTGAGATGCAGATATAATATGAATGCTCAATACGATGGGTCGCGCTGGTGTTGAATCACTGATCATGTACTGTGGCTTAAGGACGTAACCACACATACCATTTTCGCGGAATTTGCCATAATTAATACGATATGGCAAGTCGTAGGTTTGATAGTTCAGAGCAACCAACTGGTTACCGGCCGACCATGGAACTGTTGGATTGTAATTGGAAGAATCAACGCGAGTACCTACAAAAGAAAGAGTTAGAAAATGGGAGCTGTAAGTGGTAGAATAATAGCATACCTTTAGGATAAATTCGACTTAAATGCTTCTTGTTGTGGTTGATCCAACCCATGGTAACCTCAGGCTTCTTGGTGTACTTATTAGTAGTAATTTCACTATAACTGCACATTTGATCAGCTGGTAATGCGTTGGTTGTCGCATTAAACTGTTTGACTTTACCAGTTGATAAAAATGTGATCTCCGATAAGGCTGGGTGAATATCGTGTTTCTCTTTCTTCTTGCCTTCGCTTTTGGATGATTGCTTTTTACCAGTGTTGTCCCTTTTAGTGCTTTCACTGATCTCTTCTTCCTCTTCTTCCTCTTCTTCATCAGCACCAGCATCATCATCATGACTGCGTTTACCTTTGACTAATATTTTGTGTTTCAACGCATCAGGACTTGGCAAGGAGTTGAATGCTGACACCATAGGTAATAGCAACGACTCTTTGAAGGTTTCCTTCATAATGTTGGCCAACATTTCTTGTTGAGGTAATGAACAATGGTTTTCGATACTTAAGACTATTGGGTAGGGGGATTTCTTGAAACCAACTTCATTGATAGCATCGCATACACTTCTAAATGTTATCTTTGATGTTAGAGTGTGGCCATGATATATAATTGGCTCCTTATCACCGTCCCAACAATCCAACTCAACACAACGACATCCTTGTAATAAGTCATCAATGTATCTGTTCACTGAGGATTTACTGGTTAACTGGTCACCCTCCAAATAAGTGTTGTGGGATGATGCCATGTAGTAAAGTGACAGGGATTTGGTCATGTCTTGATACACAACACCCTTATCAGGATTAAAGGCATCATTGTAAGTTGATAACATGAATTGTGACCAAGTGTAGTAAGTGATAGGTTCACTAGCAGTGTATGGTCTGTTCAGAACAGCTGTAAACAATGTTACCGCTTTCTCGGCAGTAATAGTATCTGGTGCTTGTGTATGATTATAGAATTGAATAAAAGTCTCTAAGGAGATTGTTTGTTGCTTCGCTTCTCGACTATCATCTTCAGCTTTTAATAGATCAAATGGCTGGAAATCCTTCGTATTCATATAGTTGTTCTCGATAATAGTAGACCAAACGTACTCTAGTTCTGGTCTAGTGCGTAAAAGATCCATCAACACATGAAATTCCTCTAGACTAAGAACCCCATTATTATCATCATCAACTTTTTCATAAAAGGATTTGATAACATCTTGTTTCATGTTGATGTTCATGGACATAATCAAGTCTATGACCTCCTTCTTGGACAAAGTGCCACTTTGGTCGGCATCAGCCTTTTCAAACATTTTTTTTACGTATAATTCATCAGCAGATTTAGAATTCTTCTCTTCTGATGCTTCTTTCAATAAAGCTTTTAATGCTTTATAAATGTGATCAAAGTCACCAGTACGAGCAATAAGGTCCAAAGACATCTCTTTGCCATCAGAATTATAGATAATTGACAATGATGAAGAGTCAAGAGTCTCAAATTGTTTCTTTAAACGTTCAAATGGATACGTTTTTTGACCTTTTTGAATGCGCACAACATTATCAAACTTAATTGCCGTCTCGCCACCAAATTTCCAACTGAATAATGCAGAAGTGTATTTTAACTGCTTTTTATCTTTCGTTAAAGTAAAAATTTTTTCTTTGGCATCACCACTTCGACCCAATTTTAATAATGGAACACTATATAATCAAGATAGTAAGCGATGTGAATTAAAGAAAACATGATTCTGAGAATTATTCAGTAGCTAAATTTGTGATTGTAAGCATATAAGTCATGATCCAGTATGGATTATAGTAAATATATGACAAACTACCCAAGTATAAAGGGAGCGGATACTTACCCATCCATCAACGGTTTAAAGTCGATAATTTCCTTCTCTTCTTTCTTCCCAACTGTCTTTCTTGCTGCCATTTTTCTTTATACTGCCACACAAGTTTCACAGGATAGAAATATGGTTAAAAACGAGTCGAAATGACTTAATTTTCTATTCTCTATGTCCTGGGACTCCTGGCATCATCCCAAGATATATTCCGGACCAGGAACAAGGTATTGGCGTCGTCCAGAGTTAATTAAAAATACCTATCAAGTACAAAGACAAAGGTTGTAATAACTATGACATATCCACTTATATTAATTGGTTCTTCAATTAACTTAGTATCTAAAATCATTAAAAGTAACTATTCTTACTTCTCACTAAATTGAGATAGTTTGAATAAACGATATCGTAACTATACTTACTCCTCTTAAAACCTAGGATCTTTAATTAATAGCTGAACCAACAAAACAACATTAACCCTACCCCCCATTGGAATTCGTTAGTTTTCAAATATCGAAAAAAAACCATTAAAGATCACCATGGATCGCTATCAGAAGATCGAGAAGAATGGTCATGTAGGAGAGGGTACCTACGGTGTCGTGTACAAAGCCAAGGATATTCAAACAGATGAATTTGTCGCTTTAAAAGTACGAAAATTTTCATATTTTATTTTGTTTTGTTGTTGCCGATGAAGTTGTGACTACATCAGTAAAACAAGCCATTCAACAGACAAATTACTATTTACTAGCGTAAACATATTCTCACTTATTTTATTTATCACTCTATAGAGAATTCGTTTAGAGGTTGAGGATGAAGGTATTCCATCAACAACGTTAAGAGAAATTTCAGTATTAAGACAATTAAAACACCCAAATATTGTAGAATTAATTGATGTTATTCAAAGTGAAGGAAGATTGTATTTGGTATTTGAATTTGTTGATAAAGATTTGAAAAAGTATTTTGATGCAACTAAAGATGAACCATTACCAGCTGAGCTTGTTAGATCGTATACCCATCAATTATTACGTGGTCTTGAATACTGCCATGTCAGAGGTGTCATGCACCGTGATTTGAAACCACAAAACATCTTGGTATCACGTGATGGTAGATTAAAAATTGCTGATTTTGGACTTGCAAGAGCATTTGTTCCTCCAATCAGACCATTTACTCATGAGGTTGTTACATTATGGTATCGCGCTCCAGAAATATTATTAGGATGCAAAACTTATGCATTACCTGTTGATATGTGGTCAGTTGGTACTATTCTAGTTGAAATGGTGACAAAACGTCCATTATTTCCAGGTGATTCTGAAGTTGATGAGTTGTTTAAGATTTTCAGAGTACTTGGTACACCTAATGAAGAAGTATGGCCAGGTGTTACATCATTACAAGATTGGAACAATGATTTCCCTGTGTGGCCATCGTTACAATTAGCCCGTTTTGTTCCTGGTTTGTCTGATGCTGGTGTAGATCTATGTGAACAATTACTTGCTATTGATCCACGTCGTCGTTTATCAGCTGTAGAAGCGCTTTCCCATCCATATTTTGCCGATCACTTAAATATGGAATAAATGTGTCACATAAAAATATTTTTTTATGGTATTAGTGATAACAAATTCAGACCTTTGGAGGGTGAAAATGAGTTAACGTTATGTAGAATCTATGTGTATCATAATAAGGTTTATTTATTATTACTTAATAATTACTATTCTACTTTTTATGACAATCCAGCAGCTGCTAACTTAGCTTCTAATTCAGCAATTTTTTTATTGGCTGCATCTAATTCAGCTTGTAATTGTGCAGCTGTTTTAGATGGCACAAATGCTTTAGCAGGAGTACCTGCTTTAGCACCACCACTAATAGCAGGATTTAAAGACATTAGCTTTGGACCCTTATTACTTCCACCTAACCATTCATCAGCAGTGTGAGCTGGTTCTGAAGCAGCAGTGTCAGGATATAAGTCATCTTGAAATAAATCTGATTTACGTGGTACTACAAAACTTAATGGTTCAACGGAATTTGTTGTTAACTTTAATAATCTCGCTGTCTCACATCCCATAATATTCAAGCCACGTTTAGGAACCCAAGCCATACCTTTTGATGACACGGAACTTCTTTGCTCTGATATAGCGTGACAGTATGGTGTTTCATTGACTATTTCATAAAATCTTACATTACCATCACCTTTACCTGCTAAATATAATAAACCGGTGTCACAATCATAAAAAGGCATAATTGCACCAGCAGCTTGATCAACTTCAACTCTTTTTAATTCAGTTGATGTGTTACGTGGGTCCCATATTTTAAATTGACGTTGTGATTGTCTTGTGAATCCAACAGTTAATAATTTATCTAAATTACCTAGATAAGCTAATTTAGTACTTTTAGATCCTTCGTGAGCATTTTCAATAGTTGATCCAACTTTAGCTGTTCTAGCATCACAAATACGAACATGTTTATCTTTTGAGGAGGTAATATAGTTAGAACCATTGTAATCCCAAACAATATCTTGAATTAAATCAGTATGTGCATCACTTAATGTATTCATTTCACGGCCTTTCTCAATATCCCATAATTTAACACTTTGATCGCCAGATGTTGAAGCTAATACATTACTAGCAGTAGGATGAAAACGTAATAATGTTACTTTGCGTTGATGACCATGTAAATCAACTAATGGATCTGATACATTACTTGTTGGTCCACCTTCTGGGATAGACCAGATTTTAACAGTCATATCCTCTGATGCGGATGCGATGATGTTATCATGAAATGGGTTGAAATCAAAATCAAGAACAGGTGCAGAGTGACCTGTATATGTAGGAACATCATTATCATATCTACCTGGTTTTGCCAAAGAAAATACAGAGAAAGGACCACCACCACCACTTAAGCCTACATTGTAAATAAAAGGTAAATGCGTAAGAGAATCATGCATTTTGATAGAAATAATTTAAATCCTTACCAACAGCAAAAAATGATGAATTTGCTTTGATGTAGTTCTGTTCACCTGTGACAGTAGACAGACGTAAGTTTTGGAAGGTTGCATCTGGTCTGGGAGGATCACAAAACACGTGGCGAAACTTTGACGCGCGGACAAAACTACTCATTTTCACTTATTTCTCGCTGAAATATATGCTTTAAAATCAAAGATACACCCAGGCTAGCGCTAGGGTTCCTGATTCCGGAGTTGCTCCAAAATCAGTATTAAATACAAAGTAACGTAATTAATGACGAATAAATAATATGATAATTAAGCCTCAAGCCTATCCGCTAACTATATTTGGTAGCCTTAAGGATGTAGCAATTTATGAAGGTATCGTTTCAATATAAGCATTATATAGCCAATACTATGAATTGTATAATAATTTATTCTCATATTATGATATTATATATATATATATATATATCTTATTCATGAATGTATGGTATGATCAAACCGGTAAATAAATAAATTGCAAATTGCCAAATAAGGAACACGACATTGCAAGGCATAATAAATAATGCCGTTCGCAAATTTGTATCGATTTGCATTGATATTACTGCTGGTACTGTGTAGTATTTTCCCTATAAAGAGTAATTACTTCTATATATATGAATGGCCTGACTTGCTTGATGATGTGTGGCCTCCAATTGATGCTACATTACATCCAAAATCTGGTTATGATCATGCGTTTCGTGATAATTATGGCGCTGGTGCTATGTTAGATAATGATAATGGTTTATTTCAAACATGGCAATTTTCATTATATAAAACTGTTATTAGTAGACTAAGAGTTAGTGAATATCGAACAAGAGATCCTTCAAAGGCAACATCATTTATTGTTCCTTTTGATCTAGGTGTTCATTCCTATATTGATCATCTAACTGGTGAGCCTAGATTAGCTGCACCTCATGGTAGGCAAGCTGGAAGATTACTTCGAGAATATTGTAATGGTAATCAAAGAGATATATTTTGGAAAAATCAAGGTCATGATCATTTTGTGTTATTTAGTATTACAGCATACCAAATGGTTGGTATGATGGTGAAAGAGTTCTACATGTTTATATGTCAAAATTGTACTGTTATAACAATTGAAACATCGCCAACAAAAACAGCTATTCCTGGTCGAACGAGAAAAGGTTGGTTCGCTGCACCTTATCCTTCTTCATTTCATTGGCATGAAAATATTAAATACCTTCCATGGGAAGTACCTAAATCAAACTCAAATGATAAATTAAAATATCCAGAACGTAGTATATTAGCACTGTTTATTGGTTCTGTTAAACCATCACAACCAGCGTCACGCGCATTACGTCAAACATTGCATGCACAATGTATACGTGATGATAGTTGTCAATGGCATGAAACTGCGCATGCGTGTAATGGGGTTGTTAATGCAACCAATACGATGTTATTATTTAGGAAATCAGTCTTCTGTCCAGCACCAGCTGGAGATAGTATAACTAGAAAATCTATTTTTGATGCTTTGGTTGCCGGTTGTATTCCTGTATTATTTTCACGTGCATCATTATCACAATATAGCTGGCATGTTAGTTCAAATGACTTAAGCAAAATATCATTATATATACCTATGCAAGACATTAATGAAGGAGGTAGAAACTTTTTAGATATATTAAAGAGCATACCCAATGACGTGATTGCACAAATGCAATTAAGCATTGAAAAAATTGCACCTACTCTGCAATATTCTGTTATTCCGAAATCAATTGGTAATTTAGATTCGGGTAAAATATGGAAACCTCCATTTAAAGATGCGGCTGATGTAATAATTGAAAAAATTCTAGATAGACAAACAGTACATCCAATTAACGGATGGTCCAATGAAGAATTGTTGCGTCAACACCACGAACAAAAAGAAATTATGGAATATCACGAAGATTTTGCGGCATTGCGAGGACGTGCTAGTAGTCGTAATGAAGATAAAATTAATAAAAAAATTGCTATTCAGACTGTTGATGAAAATGGTAATTTACCAAAAACATTAACTAAATCGCTTCAAATATGCGCTGCTATATAATACATTTGTAAACAATGATACGTAGTTTATTTATTCTGTAGATTAATTCATATTTGGAGGAATAAAATCTCTTGACATAAAAAAAGGAAGTAATAACAAGCATGGTAACAGCGCAAGTGCTATGTATAAAACGACCCTAGTCTGTTTCCCGTCGCTAAGCGAGGAAATATCTGATGATAAGTATCCCTCGGGAGATGAGGACTTGGACACGGGGATGTCCTTCATCTCATCATTGCTGCTGTGAAGACTCAATTGTTTCCTGTGCAAGTTAATCTTTATCATTTTGTAGCAATTTATTGTAGTAAGAATAGTGAAAAATAGTAGCAAACACGGCAGCTGATGCATTTTAAATAGCAGTGGCAATTGCACTCAAACGATGAATGTAATACAAGTATCGGCGAATTTTCAGTCAGAAATGACTCAAGTCACGGCCCAGAATGACTCAGTGACTATTTATGTACTAACTGGTTACAGTTTTTACTAGGAGCATCAATAAATGAATAATGTCTCGTGAGAAGGTTCAGTCGCATTGATAGGTCAATAGAATGTTTAATTATTTGTGACAATCAATATAATGTACATGCTAATCACTAAGTACAGCCAACAGCTACATTTGATTATATCAACAGTCACTTATATCATCATACTTAAACAATCGAAGTGTTAGTAACCTACTTTAAAAGCCAGGAAGTTCCGGTGTATGCGAATCCAAATTTTCGAGTCCAAAATTTGGACTAATTTCAACGAGATTCCGAAAAGATGCCACCAAAGACACGAAGAGAGGTACGAGCAGCTGTTGCACAAGCCAAGGCAGAAGGAAAACCAGTGGCACCAGAATTTCAAGAAGAAATTCAAATTGATGTCAAGGAACTAGTCCCTTTTGCTGGAACTTGTTGTGCTTTAGTATCATGTTTCACAGACTTTCCCGAATGCTTGGGTTGTGATGTTGAAGCAGCATTATGTTGTATTGAAATAGAAACAGTTTGTTGCAAAACTTCAAAAAATCCAAATACATGCTGCGTATGTAATGAGAATAGTTGTCGTTGTGTGTATCCTAGTACCATTGCTAAAGGTATGGCCCAAGTATTCTGTTTAGATGCCAGATTTGCATTACCTTGCGATAAAGATGTCCCTAATGTCCTTGGTTGTTGCTTTGTTACCTGCTGTTTAGATTGTGGTTTACAGTGTAAATTTATGGAAAAGATAGGTACTATGTCCGGAGCCATCAACAACTAATCCAAGTAAACGAGGAAAGAAAATGAGTGAATGAATGAATAAAGGAACATTACAATCTAGAATATATTATTATTGTATGAGATGAATAATCAAAAACAAATAAAAGAAGTCAAAAAATTTATGAGTTCAGTTTGCAATTACATAATAAAAGTTTATAAAAATTATGATATTTTTTAGCAACTAGATGGATGAGTAAGATATTTAATATTCTTCTCCGAAGTCTTCCTCCTCACCTTCACCTTCAGCGGTTTCAGCACCGACTTCCTCGTAGTCCTTCTCTAGGGCAGCAAGATCCTCACGAGCCTCAGAGAATTCACCTTCCTCCATACCTTCACCGACGTACCAGTGGACGAATGCACGCTTGGCATACATTAAATCGAATTTGTGATCAATACGAGATAAGGCCTCAGCGATGGCAGTAGTGTTACTAACCATGCATACAGCACGTTGGACACGGGCAAGATCACCACCTGGGACGACAGTTGGTGGTTGGTAGTTGATACCGCACTTGAAACCAGTTG